>Ga0209431_10000633_pt1 | contig 29448 bp, 24 predicted proteins | sample RifCSP13_3_FD_184021 | JGI IMG/M metagenome (GOLD analysis project Ga0209431, IMG submission 184021) | Soil microbial communities from Rifle, Colorado - Rifle CSP2_sed 13_3 (SPAdes) (version 2) | ecosystem: Environmental > Terrestrial > Deep subsurface > Rock core/Sediment | place: Rifle...
CAGCTTCGTCCCGCGCGGCGCGTTGATGGATCGAGAAGGTCGCAGTATCAACGAAACAGGTGGAGGGCCTGGGGACTATTCCAGGGAATATCTGTATCCACAACTCACCAACGTGATCGGTTATTCCCACCCAAATCTCGGCCAGTCAGGGTTGGAAGACGGCCTGGACCCAATCCTGCGCGGCGAAGAGTTTCAGCCTGCTTTCACCCTTTGGCTGAATCATCTGCTATATGGGCAGCCGGCACCGGGCTTAAGCGTGCGACTCACACTTGATCTTGCCCTTGAACTTCGAGCTGCTGAATTGCTCAACGGCGAGCAGGGCGCGGCCGTGGTGATGGATGCGGAAACCGGCGAATTGTTGGCGATGGCCTCTGGACCGTCATTCGATCCGGCAACTCTCGACGAAAACTGGGGAGAACTCTCGTCCGCTCCGGATTCCCCGCTGCTCAATCGCGCTGCACAAGGTTCCTACACGCCGGGCTCGGCATTGGGTCCTTTTCTGCTTGCGGCGGCCAGGATGTATCGTGTCGAGCCAGCCGTGCCAACCGACCTCGGCTTTGCGGTTGATGGCCGGCGCTACGAATGCTCGCTCGAATCAGTAGATGTGGAAAGTTGGGCTCAACTTATCAAGTTCGGTTGCCCGGGGGCCTTAGCGCAATTGGGTATCGGTTTAGGCGGGGAGCGCCTGCTTGGCCTGTTCACGGATCTTGGCTTCTACTCCACCTTTCTAGTGCCGCTGGATCTCCACGCGGAACCTGCCCCAACCAGTCTGGACCGCCCCGAGGCTGCTGCGATTGGGCAGGATGAATTAAGCGTAAGCCCGTTGCAGATTGCGCGAGCTGCATGCTCGCTCAGTAACTATGGCCACGTAGTTGCGCCTCAGATCACGCTGGCAATGCAGCAATCCAGCGGCCAGTTAGAGAACCTGCTGCCAGAGCCATCGCGAATAGAAACTTTCAGCCAAGGCGCGGCGGCCTCGGTGGCACAGAGTCTGGCTGTTAGGAACCTGCCGATCTGGGAGCTGACCGGCCAGGCCAATGGCGAAGACGGGCAAACCGTTACCTGGTACTTGGCTGGAACACTTTCTGGATTGACCCAGGATGAAAACGCGAGGTGCACTGTGATTCTGCTGGAAAGTGACCAACCTGCGCTGGCGCGTTCGATTGGCCGGGAGCTGTTGTTAGCCGCTATTGAATGAAAAAGAGCGAGTAAGTCGCTCTATTTCACATCTCCACTCTTACGAATCTTCGCTTGCCCACTTGAAGGACCCCGGGGCCGGGGAAGGTCGCCACAGGATCTTCCAGGGTCTTGCCGTCCAGGCGCACCCCGCCTTGCTCGATCAGGCGGCGCGCTTCGCTTTTGCTCTTTACAAGTTTCGCCCCCATCAGTACATCCAAAACCGTGTGCTTTGCGCTCGCCTTGAACTCCGGCATCTCTTCTGGGACGTCGCCTTCCTGAAAGACACGGGCGAAGGTCTCCCGCGCTTCCTTTGCCGATTGATCTCCATAAAAGATCTCGGTGATCTCAGTGGCTAGCTCCACTTTCGCGTCACGGGGATGCAGGCTGTTATCAGCCAGCGCCTTTTCCTTGGCGGCGATCTGGCCGGCGGTCCAGCGCGTTGTAAGGCGCATGTACGCGCCCATGGCGATGTCAGGCACGCTCATCACTTTGCCGAACATGTCGTTGGCATCGGTGTTAAGCGGAATGTGATTGCCCAGCGATTTGCTCATGCGGATCACTCCATCAGTGCCGGGCAGGATGCCCATGATGATGCCGATGTTGGGTTTGGCGCCCAAAGCAGTCATCAGCTTGCGCCCGGCGGTAATGATGTTGAAGAGTTGGTCGGTGCCACCCACCTGCACATCCGCCTTCAAAACGTAGGCATCGTAAGCTTGCATGATGGAGTAAAAAGTCTCGTGCAGGTAGATCGGATCACCTTTTTCCCAGCGCAGGTGGAAATTCTCGCGGGTGAGGAATTGCTGGATGGTGAAATTCGATGCGAATCTGATCAAGTCGGCAAACGTCACTTTGGAAAGCCATTCGCCGTTATAACGCACATCGGTCTTGTCACGTTCCAGCACGCGGAAAGCCTGCTCCGCATACGTTCGCGCGTTTTCCTCAACTTGTTCCTGGGAAAGCAGCGGGCGCAGCCTGTCTTGATCGGACGGATCTCCAATAAGAGATGTGTACGTTCCCACGACGAAAATAACGTGATGTCCGAGATCCTGGAACTGACGCAGCTTGCGCAATGGAATGGTGTGGCCCAGGTGCAAGTCTGTTGTGCGCGGGTCGATGCCCAGGTACACGCGCAGGTTGTTTCCGGTCTTCTCGGCTTCAAGCAACCGTGTACGCAGCTCCGCTTCCATGGCGCTGCGGAGTTGTTCGTCGCCGTATTCAGTGCCCTGCATCAACGTGGCTACTTGTGCATCGATATTCATACGTCTCCTCAATCAGCAACCTTGCGAAGGGTTAATACAAAAAACTGATTGCAAGTCCGGCCCATCCCCCTTCGCGCGGCTTAAGGTCAGGGCAGGCTCATCGCAAGGTTATGTTAAACAACAGCGCCCTCATGGGCGAGGGCGCGCAACCAGACCGTCACCAGAGGTTCGGTTCAGGTCTGATAATAAGAGGAAATAAAACCCTCACGCAACATTAAACGGCATTATAGCATGCGTATGCTATAATCTCGCCTGTTAATCAGGCGCCCGACGCGCCGACCTTATGGAGAGCCATCTTAAGGAACCTGTCCTTGTCCTCAACGCGAATTACGAACCGCTGAACGTCTGCACCATCCGGCGAGCCGTGGGTTTGATCTTCGCCGATAAGGCCTCCATGCTAGTCAACGGCCGGGGGGAGATTCACACCGCCCACGCTATGTTCCCCGCCCCATCTGTCATCCGCCTGGAGCGCATGATCAAGCGCCCCCGCCCCAGTGTAAAGCTGAACAAGCAGGAAGTGTTCCGACGGGATAATTACACCTGCCAGTACTGCGGCCGCAGCGATCTAGACTTGACATTGGATCACCTAATCCCCCGTCGCCTAGGCGGCAGGCATAGTTGGGACAATTTGGTGACCGCCTGCAGGGTCTGCAACCACCGTAAAGGGGGTCGCATGGCCGACAGCGCCGGAATGAGGCTAATGAACTATCCTATGGCGCCAACCGCATCGGCACAGTATATATTCGGACGCTATCTAAATCAGAACCAAGACTGGGGAAACTATATCCAAGGTTGGTAAATGCGCAAAGGGACGCGCATTTTAGGAGTTTCTAGAAGGTCAATCCGCTTGGGCAACTCCATGGGGGAGCCTCTTTTGTCAGGGACGGGAAGATGGTTTGGTACAATCCTTTATCTAATTACCAACATCAGGGTTGCGGTCGATCCGAACCCGGAGGTGAGTATGCCGCGTGGCGCCGAATGGATTGTTATCTTGTTGATCGTGATCCTTATTTTTGGTGTGGGGCGTGTGAGCAAGATCGGCGAAGATCTGGGGAGGGGTATCCGGTCTTTCCGCCAGGGCCTGGCGGGGGAAGAAGAAAATAAGGATAAATCGGAAGAAACCGAAGACAAATCCTAGCCATTTGATTTCCCATATTGATTTACTGCCAATTTTCGAGTAAATTATCACAAACCCATATCCTTTATTTCGCTTCCCTAAGGAGGAAGGAATGAAGAAATCCAAACTGGTTTTGTTTGCCTTGGTTGCAAGCAGCTTGCTGCTGGCCGCGTGCGGTCCTACCGCAACGGCGGGCACCTGCCAGGAGGTTTCCGGCGGCGGTTACGACTGTGGCGGCGCCGAAATCACCGTGGCGGTCGAAAACGCCTATTTGCCCTTCAACTACATCGATGAGAATACCGGCGAAGCCGGCGGTTGGGACTATGACGCTTGGAATGAGATCTGCGACCGCATCAATTGCACCCCGGTTTTCACCGAAGCTGCCTGGGAAGGCATGATCCAGGCTGTCGCCGATGGGCAGTATGACGCAGCCGCAGATGGCATCACCATCACAGCGGAACGCGATGAGCTCGTGGATTTCTCGATTGGCTATGTAGCCATCGAGCAGCGCCTGCTGGTTCGCATTGATGAGACACGGATCGAGAGCATCGAAGATATCGTAGCGGATGAAAGCCTGAAGCTGGGGACTCAGACGGGCACGACCAACTATGAAACCGCTCTGCAGTATCTGCCTGCCGAACGCATCGAGGCTTTTGAGCAGTTCCCGTTTGCCGTTCAGGCTCTGGTTGCCGGTGATATCGATGCAGTCATCATCGATGAGACCGCCGGCCAGGGTTACCTGGGCGCTAATGCAGAAGACTTGAAGTTAGTAGGACCCTCAATGTCCAGCGACCAATTGGGCTTTATCTTCCCGCCAGGTTCCGATTTGGTTGCACCCGTAAACTGGGCGCTGGAGCAAATGATGGCCGATGGCGCGCTCAATGCGCTGAATGCAATCTACTTCGGGGCCGACTTCAACTGCGATTACACTGACACCGGCATTACCTGCGGTGGGTAAAAACAGGTTCGCAACCTAGAGTTCGAATCCGAGCGCAGTGCAGGTTCCTATCTGCACTGCGCTTCTATTCAAGTTAAGTGAGAGGATATGGCAGAACAAGAGTTGCTCGACAGCGCTCAACGTGACGCGATTTCTTTGGCGCGCCGTACGGATCCACTGACAGGGCGGTTGTCAGGATTTCCCTGGTGGCTGGTAACCATTATTTTTGTTTTGGTGGCAACCGTGTACTTTGTTTCCACAAATGAAACCTATCGCGAGGCTTATGAATTCATTATCCGGGGGATTTCCATCACGATACAAACCACTTTGTACGCGTATGCCATTGCCATCGTGATTGGTTTGATTATGGGGTTGGGCCGTGTTTCAAATAACGTCATCTTTCGCAATTTTGCCCGCTTTTACGTGGAAGTCGTGCGCGGCATCCCTATGTTGGTCTTGATTTTTTACATTGCCTTCGTCGCGGTGGTTGATCTGGCGGAAATGGTTGGCATACCGGGTCGCAATGTTCCTATGAATTCCCGAGCAGTGATCGCCCTGGCGATCACCTACGGGGCTTTCTCGGCAGAGATCTTCCGCGCCGGTATCCAGTCGATTGGCCGCGGCCAAATGGAAGCAGCCCGATCACTGGGCATGAGCTATGCCCAGGCCATGCGCTACATCATTCTGCCTCAAGGGATCCGCAACGTATTACCCGCCTTGGGAAATGATTTCATTGCCATGCTGAAGGATTCTTCATTAGTATCCGTGCTTGCAGTTCGGGATATTACGCAGGTCGCCCGTCTTCATGCCGGGTCTACATTCCGCTTCCGCGAAGCCTACACGATCCTGGCCGTCTTATATCTCAGTATGACTCTGGTGCTTTCTGCGATTGTCCAATGGATGGAAAGGCGGTTGCATGTCAGTCACAAATAGCGCCATCGTCGTCAAAAACCTATACAAGTATTTCGGTGATGTGGAGGCAGTGCGTGGGGTTGATCTCACCGTGGAACGTGGCAAGGTGGTGGTCATCTTCGGACCCAGCGGGTCCGGGAAATCCACGCTGTTGCGTTGCATGAATCACCTGGAGGTGGAAACCGAGGGGGAGGTGTGGGTGAACGGAAAACGATTGGAAGAGCGGGCCGGCAACATTAACGAAATCCGCACCGAAATTGGAATGGTGTTCCAATTATTCAACCTGTTCCCGCATCTTTCGGCCGTAGAGAACATCGCCCTGGCGCAACGCGTGGTTCGTGGCCGCAGCAAACAGGAAGCGTTCGACGTGGCCATGCGCCAGTTGGTGCGCGTGGGCATCGGTGATAAGGCCCAAGTGCTCCCCGGGCAACTTTCCGGCGGCCAGCAGCAGCGCGTGGCCATTGCCCGCGCGCTGGCCATGGACCCCAAGATCATGCTTTTCGACGAGCCGACCAGCGCACTGGACCCCGAAATGATCAAAGAGGTTCTCGACGTCATGCTCGATTTGGTCAAAGAAGGGATGACGATGGTCGTGGTGACCCACGAAATGGGTTTTGCCCGTGCGGCCGCTGATCTGGGTGTCTTTATGGATCAAGGCGTGATTGTGGAACAGGGAAGCTGGGAACAGTTGTTCAACAATCCAAAGGAACTGCGCACCAAGCAATTTCTCTCGCAGATATTGAAGCATTAGGCAAGTAAATAGGTAAACAAGGTCATTCCATAGGAGTCAATCGGAGGATGACTTTGTGAACAAGAAGCCTGGGTAAATAGTAAGTACTAAAGTTTATGTGTCGTTTTGCCTTGTCTGCTTGTTTACCGGACACCTGTGTACTATCACTGTTTGACCGGTTGAGTATCCCGTCTTATAATGAAATTTCCATTATTTCTATCATTTGAGCAAAGGAGGTGAAGCTCCCACAAAAGAGCATCTCGCGCCTAACAAACTTTTCGGACGGAGAAGTAATAGGAGAATCTCACAATGTCAAAAATGAAACTGATCAAATTAATAGGCCTGGTGGCAGTGGTCGGCCTGATCCTGGCTGCCTGCGCGCCCGCCCAGCCTGCCCCGGAACGCGGCGAATTTGGAGAACTGGCCGCCTTCGGTAACCTGAAGTTGGACGCCGGTAGCTGCGACTACGGCGGCCAGGTGCTTTCCGTCGAGGCCGTGGATGAATTGACGGTGGTGTTTACGCTCTGCCGCCCAGATCCGGCCTTCCTGGCCAAGGTGGCGTTTACTCCCTTTGGCATTCAGCCTGAGGAATACATCGCCTTCACCGGCGGCACTGGCGCAATGCTGGATGCCCCGGTTGGTACCGGTCCTTACATGGTGACCGAGTGGGTTCGCGGTGAGCAGGTCGTCTACACTCGCTTCGACAACTACTGGGGCGAAAAGGCTCCTGCCCAAACGGCAGTGCTTCGCTTCCTGGTTGAACCTGCTGCCCGCTTACAAGAGCTGCAGGCTGGTACTGCTGACTATGTGACCAGCGTCAGCCCCGCCGACATGCCCACCGTTGAGGGAGATCCAAATCTTCAACTCATCCAACAGGATAACCCCAACATCTTGTACATCGGCTTTACCAATACCTTCCCTCCTTTTGACGATGTGCGTGTTCGCCAGGCCATTGCCATGGGCGTTGACCGCCAGCGCATCGTCGACAACTTCTACCCCGCGGGATCGGAAGTAGCCTCTCACTTCACCCCGTGCTCCATCACCAACGGTTGTGAAGGTGATGCCTGGTACGACTTCGATCCAGAGGCCGCACGTGCTTTGTTGGCCGATGCCGGCTTCCCGGATGGATTTGAAACATCCATCTTTTATCGCGCGGCCTCTCGCCCGTACATCCTTGAACCCGGGCGTGTGGCCGTTGAGATCCAGACCCAACTTGCGGAGAATCTTGGTATCACTGCTGAAGTGGTCGAGATGGAATCAGGCGAATTCATCGACCAGTCCACCTCGGGTTTGCTGGATGGCATCCACCTGTTGGGCTGGGGTGCTGACTACCCGCACGTGACTAACTTCCTCGATTTCCACTTCGGCGAGGATAATCCGCAGTTCGGCAACGCATATCCAGAGATCTTTGAACCTCTGCTAACTGCCTCCTCGATCGCTGATCCTGCTGAGTCTGCTCCGCTGTATGCTGAAGCCAACAATGCGATCCGCGAACTGGTTCCGATGGTGCCGGTTGTTCATGGTGCTGTCTTCCATGCGGCTCGTGCCGATCTAGGTGGCGCTTACTATCCGCCTTATGGCGCCCCGCAGCTCTACAAGATGGATCCGGGTGACGATGATCTGGTGTACATCCAGAACAACGAACCCATCAGCATGCTGTGCGCTGACGAAACCGACGGCGAATCGCTGACCGCTTGCCAGCAAGTCGTTGAGACTTTGTTGGAGTATGCAGATGACTCTGGCGACACGGTTCCCGAGCTGGCGACATCCTGCGATTCGAATGAAGATGCTACCGTTTGGACTTGCCATCTGCGTGACGGCGTCAAGTTCCACGATGGCTCCGACTTCGACGCGGACGACGTGGTGGCTTCATTTGCCTTTGGCCTGGATGCTGCCAACCCGTATCATGTCGGCAACACCGGCAGCTTCGACTACCCTGCCTACCTGTGGGGTGGTTTCATCAATGCACCGGCGGAGTAATCTCAGATCCTGAGGTGAACCCCGAGGCTTAGAATTCAGTAAAAACGCGGGATGGTGAGGCTGCATTGGCTGACCCATCCCGCGTCCTTTTATAGGTCCTGAATGTCGCAATACATTATCCGTCGCATTTTGCTGGCCATCCCGGTGGTGCTGGGGATCATGGTGGTTACCTTTATCATTGCCCGCGTCATTCCCGGTGACCCATGCCGCTCTGCGCTCGCCGAACATGCCACCGAGGCTGCCTGCGCCGCTTTTGCGGAGCGCTTTGGCTTGGATAAGCCGATCCTTGTGCAGCTGGGCATCTACATGGGCGACGTTTTTACCGGTGATTTTGGAAATTCCATTCGCTTCCGTATTCCGGTCTCACAGTTATTGATTGAGCGATTACCGGTCACGCTTGAATTAGGTACTGCGGCGATGATCATCGCAGTGTTGATCGGCGTGCCGGCAGGCGTGATCTCTGCTGTGCGACGCAATTCCAGCGTCGATGTGGCTACCATGATCGGCGCCAACGTCGGCGTTTCTATGCCGGTGTATTGGCTGGGTTTAATGTTGGCATTCGTTTTTGCCATTCTGCTCAAGGACACTCCTTTTTGGCTCCCGCCTTCCGGGCGTTTGACGGCGGGTGTTTTACCGACTCCCTTTTATCAAGCCTGGGGCTTGCATCTGGTGAGCGGAACTCTGCTGTACACCATTTTCGATTTCATTTCCAACTTTGCACTTTTCAATGCAATTATTACCTTCCAATGGAAGGTTTTGGGCGATGCCATCGTCCATTTGATTTTGCCTGCGGTTGCCCTCAGTACCATCCCCTTGTCGATCATTGCTCGTATTACTCGTTCCAGTATGCTGGATGTGCTGGGTCGAGAATATGTTCGCGCCGCGCGGGCCAAAGGGGTTCTTGAGAGCAAGGTCATACTCAAACACGCTCTGCGTAACGCATTGCTACCCGTAGTCACAGTCATTGGCCTGCAAACCGGAACCTTATTCGCAGGAGCAGTGTTGACCGAATCGATTTTTGGTTTTTCCGGAGTTGGCCGCGCCTTGTTTGATGCCATAACCGGCCGAGATTATTACGTGATCCAGGCGTTCACCATCGTGATTGCCATTGGGTACGTTTTCATCAATGCGGTGGTGGATATTTCTTATGCGTTCATCGATCCGCGCATCAAGTTGAGGTAACGGTTGACAACTGGAACCGGCGTCATTCGTTCGGATACGGCAACCCAGGTTGTGCGCTCGCGCAGCCTGGCGGCTCTCACTCTGCGTAATCTGTTCAGGCAGCGCAATGCCATTATCGGCATGATCTTGTTGCTGCTGCTGGTCTTGATCGCAATTTTTGCGCCTGTGCTGGCTCCTTTTGATCCGATAATCAACTTTATTGGGGAGGAAGGCGTGGTGGATCGCCAGGCTCCCTGCATTCATTTGCTGGGGTGCCCGGTCACCCAAACAGAGCATATTATGGGACTCGACGGAAATTTCCGCGATGAGTTCAGCCGGCTAATCTATGGCACCCGTATCTCCCTGTATATTGGCTTTACAACCATCGGAATCGCGGTCATCGTGGGTGCATTCATCGGCGCCGTTTCCGGATATCTCGGTGGTTGGGCGGACAATATAATTATGCGTTTCATGGATGTCATTTTGGCATTTCCCTCATTCTTGTTGGCGATCTTCATCATTACCATTCTGGGGCGAGGTCTGCAAAACGCTCTTTTGGCAATTGCCGTAGTCAATGTTCCTGTGTTTGCGCGCCTGGTGCGCGCCAGCGTGCTTTCATTAAAAGAACAGGAATTCGTGTCGGCCACCCGAGCATTAGGCGCAAGTCACCTGCGCTTGCTTTTTGTTCGCATACTCCCCAATGCGTTGCCGACCCTGATCGTGCAAGCCACCCTTAGCATCGCGTCGGCAATTCTGGAAGCGGCTGCACTCTCATTTTTGGGCCTTGGGGCACAGGAACCGACCCCGGAGTGGGGGACCATGTTGGGCAGGGAACGCAACCAGGTGTTCACCGCGCCACATTTAGTCTTCTTCCCCGGCATCGCCATCATGATCACCGTGTTGTCCTTCAATTTGTTGGGCGACGGTTTACGCGACGCCATGGACCCGCGGCTGGGTCAAACTTCCAAAGCATAGACGCCCATTGAGCGACAGCACCGATGCAAACACTGCTTGATGTCCGCGGCTTGAAAACATACTTCTACACCGAAGATGGCGTGTTGACTGCGGTGGATGGTGTGGATTTCACCGTGGGGAAAGGCGAGACCTTCGGGTTGGTAGGCGAGTCCGGCTGTGGCAAGAGTGTTTCCGCGCTCTCGGTTTTGCGGCTGGTTGATCCCCCCGGGAAGATCATCGGTGGGGAAGTGTTTCTTGAAGGAGATGACTTGTTCCTCAAGAAAGAACGCGAGATGGTGAAGATCCGCGGCCAACAAATCTCAATGATCTTCCAGCAGCCCAAGAGCAGCCTGAACCCGGTGTTCAGCATTGGTGACCAGATCGTGGAAGTTTTCCAGATCCACGAAAAGATGGAAAAGGAAGAAGCCTGGAAGCACGCCGTGGACCTGTTGCGCCAGGTGGGCATTCCCGATGCGGAAAGCAAAGCGAGCGCGTATCCCCACGAGCTCTCCGGCGGCCAGGCGCAGCGCGTGATGATCGCCATGGCGCTGGCTTTGAAACCCAAACTGCTGATCGCCGATGAACCTACCACCGCACTGGATGTCACCATCCAGGCGCAGATCCTGGATCTCATTCGCCAGTTGAGCGCTCAGACCGGCACCTCAGTAATTTTGATCACCCACGATCTGGGCGTGATCGCCGAGATGGCGGACCGAGTTGCGGTGATGTATGCCGGACAAATTGTCGAAGAGACGGACACGAAAACCTTGTTCCGCAAACCGCTGCACCCATATACGCAAGGGTTGCACGATTCGATCCCCATCCTCGGCGAAGTAAAAGAACGCCTGGAAACCATTCACGGATCGGTGCCGAACCTGATCGGTCTTTCGAGGAATTGCCGCTTCGCCCCGCGCTGCAAGGCCCGAGAGCAATACAAGCTGGAGATTTGCTGGAACGTGGAGCCGAGCCTGATCGAGATCGAGCCCGAGCACAAGGTGCGCTGCTTCCTGTACGAATCTCATGGGGATCACAAAGCGCCGTTGCGACCATGAACGGACTTATGTCATTTCGACGGAGCCGAAGGCTTAGGAGAAATCCCTTTGTTAACGGATTCCGGTTTCCGCGTCCCGGATCCAAAGGGATTCCTCTTCGGGCAACGCCGTTAAAAGCGGCGCTAAACGCCCTCATCGGAATGACAATGTCGCGTGGCAACCTGAGTTAATTATCGAATATGGCTGCGAACTCAAACTCACGCGAAAACATCATCGAGGTCAAAGATCTCGTCAAATACTTCCCCGTCTACGAAGGACTGCTGCGCCGTAAGGTGGCCGATGTCAAAGCCGTGGACGGCGTCAGCTTCGATATCAAAAAAGGGGAAACGTTGGGGTTGGTGGGCGAATCGGGCTGCGGAAAGACCACGGTAGCCATGACCATGTTGCGCCTGGTCGAGCCGACGTCGGGCGAGGTGTTGTTCCGCGGGCAAGATGTCTTTGCAGCGCGAGGCAGCGAACTCAAAGATCTGCGTCGCAAAATCCAAATTGTGTTCCAGGATCCATACGCTTCGTTAGACCCGCGGTTGCCGGTGGGCGACGCGATCACCGAGGGGCTGGTCATCCACAATATCGGCAATCGCAATGAGCGATACGAAAAACTCCTCGCCACACTGAAACTGGTAGGGCTCGAAGAGTACCACGCCAATCGCTACCCCCATGAATTTTCCGGCGGCCAGCGCCAGCGCATCGGCATCGCCCGCGCCCTGATGCTGGATCCCGAGTTCCTGATCCTGGACGAGCCGGTTTCCGCGCTCGACGTTTCCATTCAGGCCCAGGTGTTGAACATCCTGAAAGATCTGCAGGAACAGCTAGGCTTGACTTACATGTTCGTGGCCCACAACCTGGCAGTGGTCGAGCACATCTCCGATCGTGTGGCCGTGATGTACCTGGGGCTCATCGCCGAGATCGCAACCCGTGAAGATTTGTTCAAGCAGCCGCTGCATCCGTATACGCAGGCGCTGCTCTCCGCCATCCCTATGCCCGACCCTGAGCGCGAGAAGCAGCGCACGATCCTCAGCGGCGATGTGCCCAGCCCGCTGAATCCGCCCTCGGGCTGCCGCTTTCACCCCCGCTGCCCTATTGCGCGCTTGTCGCACTGTTCCGTAGAAGGACCGCAACTGCGCGAACTGCGCCCAAACCACTGGGTCGCTTGCCATTATGCGGAAGATTATCTATAAGCTTAGCCACAGATAAACACGGATAACACAGATAAGCACTGCTAGTTCCTTGATAGGCGGCTGTTGTACTGCCGCTATTTGTATTGAGCCCGACAGTACAACTGTCGGGCATCGAATGCGGCAATATATGACCCGCGGATCAACGCGACTAATATTGGATAGTAGTTGGGCTCTCGCTTTCCCTTCTTGAACTAAGCGTGCCTATCGCTTTTGAGTACTGTCCCTGTTTGGTAGCAAAACTCAACCCAGGATTTTGCGGGCGAAAGCGAACATGTACAGCGGGTGGTGGTGCCCAACCGATTGTATGTGTTGGATGGGACGACGGTTAATCTTATTTAGCCAAAATAGCTGGGCACTTGCACCCGCTGTACCTTATCTAGAACGCGCAGCAATTGAACTGCAACGCGAATGCGTGAGATCCGCCGGTGCGACTGGCGGACTCACTGGGCCTCGGAGGAATTTCTATAAATCACGTCAGGTAACCGCAAGCCTGGCGCCACCCTGCAAGGCGAAACTCGGGTAGTGATGCCTCTGGGTCCCGGAAAAAAGGACAGGTCAGGTTGGCCATTGCTACCTTGCAAATAAGTAAGGGATAAATTATAGTTTGTCCATGATGGGTGGAAAGCGACTCAAGCGGCAGTACAGATCACAAACATCAAATCCATAATCAGGAGGAGTGAAATGAAAGCCTTGATGTCTGTTCGCGTTCTTTTAGGCAGTATGTTTTCCGCGCTTATTCTCAGCGCCATTTTGTCGTTTCCGGCCATGGCTGAAGGGGACGAGCCGCCTTCCGATCCCGTTCCTACTGCAGAATCGGATCATGCCGGCGAGCCGCTGACCGAGGAGGGAGAGGAAGTGCAAACAATGGAAACGGTTCCTGCCATTGTAGATAATCCTGGGGGAACAGGCGAATCTGGAACTGCAGGAGGTACGGAAAGTCAGGATGAAATAGGACCCGCGGGTGATTCCGGTGATACTCCCCTCCTGCCAGCAGAGATCCCGACGGACATGGGTTTGATAGTTGTGGCGGAGGATGGGACTCCCCTGCCCTTGGCCAGCGAGGAAGCCGCGGAACTCATAGAAGTCATCGATCCCCGCTGGTGCCCGGTGGGAGTGACGCCTGGTGGAGCGAGTTGCACAGCTCCTTACACCAGCCTGTGGCTGTTGATCAAAGCTATCGCTGACGGCGATATTCCGGAGCCGTCTACCAACGGCGTGATCTGGATCCAGGCGGGCGAGGACCAGTCCAATTTCGATATTGTTATGGATGGAAATGCCGCACATTTTACGAATTGGGCAAAATATCAATTAACTCTTAAAGGTGGCTGGAGCGGCGGAAACAATACCAGTATCAATATATCTAACCCATCGGTATTCGATCAAAGCATCTCGATTCTCAATTGGGGCAATTATGTGGGTTTAAGTGATATTACTTTTGACGGTGGTGGGTTGGAGATCAGTACCACCGGCAAAGTAACCTTGACTCGTGTTCACGTAAAGAATGGCAGCGGCGCGGAGATCGACAATGATGCCGGAATCCAGGATGTCGTCATCACCTCCAGCGAATTTTCAGATAATACCGGGGCTGGTCTGACGGTTTTCTCAAAAGGAGCTATTACGCTCAATAATGTGAGCGCGATAAATAACGCAGGCGACGGCGCCAACCTCAATAATGCAGGTGGCGTGGCAAAAGCCGTTACCCTGAACGGGACGAACATTTTTGCCGAGAATGAGGGATCTGGCTTGGTCATCCGCAGCAAAGGGGCAATCACAATTAACAACCTGATCGCAAACGCCAATGGAGCCTATGGCGCCGATTTGGCGAATGACACAGCATCTACCGCGCAACCCGTGTACTTGAAATACAGCAATGAATTCAAATACAACGGCTCGACCGGCCTGCTGATCAACTCGGTAGGCACGGTCACTCTGACCAAAATCACCGCGATCCACAACAGCGGCGATGGAACGCTCATCGATAACACCGGTCCCTTTTACGCCAACGTCACCATCAACGGCGTGAACCAGTTTAGTTACAACGGCACGGATGGGCTAGTGGTGTCCAGCTCCGGGAATATCACGCTATATAACGTGTCCGCTACCAACAACGGCCTTGGCGGAGTCTGCGGCTCGGGTGCCATCCTGGACAACTCGAGTGTTGCATTTCCGAAATCAGTGGTGCTGAAAGGGGCAAATACGTTCGGCCTGAACTTGGATGATGGTTTGGTTATTGATAGCTATGGGGCCATCACCATCAATAACCTCATTGCCAGCGGAATCGAAAACGGGTCCGGGGCGCTGCTGAATAACCGGATTCAGGCAACCAACCAGCAAAACGTAACACTTACCGGTCTGACAGTAGCAGATGACAACGGAGGCTTTGGCCTGCAGATATCCAGCTTTGGGAATGTCAGCATCGGCAAGTTGGCCGCCAGCAGGAATGGTGAAACAGGGTTGGAAATTGTGAACGACGCGGGTATCTACCCAAGGAATGTGTTGCTGGCTGGAGGAGCAATGCTGAATGAGAACAGTGGCACAGGGCTTGACGTGACCAGCGCAGGGGCGATTACGGTCACCAGCCTACTGGCCAATGGCAATGGCCTGGCTGGCGCAAGCCTGGACAATTCACCTGGCAAGGCCCCAGTCACGATAAAGGGCATCAACGGCTTTTCCGGCAATCTGGGCGGGCGAGGGCTGGAGGTTTCCAGCCAGGGCAATATCACGCTCTACAATTTTGTAGCTAGCGACAATTCTGGAGACGGTGTTTATTTGAACAATGGATTTTCTGGAGCTACGGGAAATGTAAGCATAGTTACCTCTGTAGCCAAATGGTGCAATGAAGCCAACTGGAATGCCGGGTCCGGCATCAGCATCAAAAGCAATGGGGCCGTGGTGGCAAGCAACCTTTGTGCCGAAGGGAATGGGAGCATCGCCACGCCGGGATACGGTGCCTTAATTGATAACCACAACGCGCTGGGTATCAAATCGGTCACCCTTACAGGTGGCAATTCATTTACTCAGAATTACACAGGTGGGATAAAGATCCTGAGTGCGGGCGCGATGAAGCTCACTAACATTACTGCCTCACAAAGCATCAAAGGCCCTGGAGCTGAGTTCAACAACACCCATAGCGGCGTGATTTCACCCCAGCTCATCAGTATTTCGGGGACGAATTCCTTTTCGGCCAACTATGGGAACGGATTGACTATCCTCTCCTATGGCGCCATCAGCGCAAGCAACCTGAATGCAAGCAGCAACGGAGCCAACGATGGCAGCGGCTATGGCGCACGGATTGACAATTGCGGCGCCGTCGAGGGCGCCTGCACGGCCCAGCTGGCCAGGCCGGTCACTTTGACTGGTCAAAATTCATTCAACCTGAATTCGGAGTATGGGCTGACGCTAAGCAGCTTGGGCGCAATCACTGTCAATAAAGTTCGGGCTCAATTGAACGACGAAAGCGGTGCGGAAATCAAGAATGATTTCCCAGGAGCCACCGCCGGGATCACAATTGTCGGATTCGCTATCTTTAATGAGAATGAAGTCAATGGATTGGAGATTGCCAGCCGGGGATTCGTATCGCTAGCAAACCTTCAGGCTTCTGAGAACGGTGCCTTCGGGGCGACCGTAAGCAATTTGAACTCCCCGTTTTCCAAAGGGATTACCTTGCTGGGCGCGAATGTGTTTGAAGGGAACAACGATAATGGGCTGCTCATTGAATCCTTGGGCCCAATAACGGCGAGCAACCTGGCTGCCTCCCACAATGGCGGCTATGGGGTTAGATTGGATAATGCAACCGGGATCGGGGCGATTGCTTTGACCGGCGCACAAAATTTTCAGCAGAATCAATCAAACGGGGTGGAGATTTATAGTAAAAGGGCCGTCACTATTAACAGCCTGACATCCTCCCTCAATCTCCAGTATGGTGCCTTGATCGACAACAGCGCTTTCGGGCTTCCTTACGATGTGAAACTCACCGGGACGAATTCGCTAAATGGAAATGGAGAATCAGGCCTGGAGCTGACCACATTAGGAGCAATCTATGTAAGTAATCTGACGGCCAGCGCTAACGGTCAGGATGTCGAAGCCGAATCTGGCTATGGCGCCTACCTTGATAACCAGACAGGCGCTTCCATCGCCAAGCCAATCACGATTGCAGGCATAAATACATTCAGCGATAACCGCTTGGACGGCCTGCGGGTTGTATCGCTTGGAATGATCAAGGCCAATTCGCTGACGGCGAATTGGAACGAGGGAATCGGCGTTTCGCTGAATAATGAGCCAGGCAGCAGTTCGGCGGGTGTTTACATTACAGGTAGCAATTACTTCGCAGGAAACACCGGCACGGGACTGGAGGTGGATAGCAAAGGCGTCATTGTTTTGGCTAATCTCACCGCGGAAGCGAACCTTGGCGGGGGTGTGAAGATCGACAATTCAACCTCCGACGCCTCCAACGGGGTGGCGATAACAGGCACCAGCAATTTCAATTTCAATGGGACGGCTGAGGCGGAAGGGTCCGGATTGGTGGTCGCCAGCCGGGGGAAGATTACGCTGAATAACGTGATGGCGAATGAGAACTATGGGAAGGGAGTATTCCTTAACAATATGGGTTTCGCAATTGGCTCGCCTGGGGTTACTCTAACCGGCGTTAATACTTTTTCTGGTAATAGCGTTACAGGGTTGTTCATATTGTCGGCCGGCGACGTCAGTCTAAACAACGTTGCCGCAGATGGTAATACGGGCGACGGTGTGTACGTCGCCTCTCTGAAAAATGTAACCCTGACGTGCGCCAGTATTACAACGAACGATGGCACTGGCTTGTTCATTTCGGCGCTTGTGGGCAAGGTTACTCTCAAGGGTGTCTTTGCCTATGGCAATGATTATGAAAACAGGCACATATCCGCCGGGGATTTCGTAGAGGCGCGCAACTGTTAGGTTCTGCGCCGAAGCTTTGCTTGGGATAAATGGGGCGACCGAAAAGGCGCCCCATTATTTCACTACCTTGAAGATACAAGCGCTGAATATTCGCCCCTCGTGTTTGTTTAATGCGTATCAACTTGCGATTGCTAATCCACGCCTCAATGCCAAAAGGGCTGCCAAACCCGCGCTTGCCCCCAATGCCAACAAAGGAGCCTGCCAGCCTTGCACAGCGGACCAGAGCAGGATCAGCAACATGGCAAAGCTCGCGTAGGACCAGCTCAGGCCCGGCCGGAGCTGGTTTCTCGAGGCCCTTGATGCGGACAGGGTTGCCACGATAAAGCTGGCCAGCAGAACCAGACCATTAACCCACACTGGCATTGGTAAGGCAAAAGTCGCCGTCAAATAAAGGATAGAGAAAAAAACCAGGAAAGCGCCTTCTACTAGAGTCTGAACGCGGCTGGCCGCCCGGCCCAGCAGCCCGGCGAACCCGAAGTGAACAATCAGCAAAGCCAACAAAGAGATGGTGTCAGAGAACACGGCATACCTCCAGCATAGCAGGAACTTGCAGGATTTATGCCTGTTTCGTTAGATAGTTGGATCTCGGTCTTTGGTGGTTAAGACGTGCGGGCGATAGCGGTGAACACAAGGACCAGCAACGCCAGAAAAAGGTTAAGGCCGATGAATTGCTGCAAGCGGGCTTGCCAGTATTGCTCGGAACCATCGCGGATGCCGCGGGCCTGCTTGAGTGCCGAGCGCTGGACCTCAGGGGCTACTTTCCAGGTCACGTAGGCGGAAACCGCGATCATGCCAACGAAGACAATGTGCTTAAATAGAATTGCTTGCGACCAGGCATTCGAAACCGCCAGGAGACCTACGTAGCTGGGATTGGCCTCCATTTGCACGAGACCAGTGAAGGTCAGCAAGCCCAGGCTGAACCACCCGATGGGGTCAAGCCGTTTGTTCAAGGTTGTAAGCCAGTTGGCAAAGACGCGCGGCTTCAGGCTGCGCCGCAGGGTTGGCAGCACGATGAGCGCCAGAGCTGCCAATCCGCCCACCCAGATCACCGTCGCCAGCATATGCAGCCAGAATGCCAGAGGCAGTGCCCAAGCGGGGAATGGCATCTATGCGGGGGGTGTCGGTGTTTCTATTTGGCCCGGTTCTTCGGTCGCTTCACCACCCGAAGTATCTGAAGGACCTTGGCAAATTTCAATGTAATTGACCCACAGTGCTTGTGCCTCTGGGTCCAGCGGACTGTAAGCGTTGGCCTGGTCCATCGCGTCGGCAGCCGCGCACCACTGTTTGTCGCGCGCGTAACGTTCAGCTTGCGCGATCAGCTCCAGGGAGAGACCGGCTCTGGCCTGCGTCAGGCGGTCTATTGCGCTGAAGAAACTGGTATCGTGCAATTGGGGAGCTGCGCCCGCCGGCCCGGCCAGATATTCGAAGTATTGGACCGCTTGGGTCCAATCCACTTCCCAGAAGCTGGTCCCAATGATGTACCACACCGCCCACTGGCGCACCTTCTCGGCCGTCTCGTCGAGCGGGCCGATTTGCTCAGCACGGTTGAGATCGAAGATGCCGCGCTCCAGGTCGCCAACTGGCGGCATGATGCGCTGGACGCCGCGGTTGCGATAAGCGATGTAGTAAAGGCGGTCTACTTCAATGGCGTGGAAATCGGGGAAATTCTTGCGCAGTGTATCCAGCGACGGCAAAAGGGCGTCCCAGTTTTGAGCACTGAGCAGAGTTTGCGCTTCCGCGAAGATCGTTTCTGCGTCGCGCAGATCCGGGGTTGGGGTCGGCCCTGCAGTAACCTCGGCGGCTTGCGTTGCGCCGGCATCTGCGCACAGCGAAGCCAGGATCAGTTGATCCTGGGCCTCGGGGTAATCTGGAACGAGTTGGATGACGTATACAAAGCGATCGCGTGCACGCGTGCAAAAGCCTTTCTTCAGGTCTTCCACGCCTAGTTGGAACTGGAAGTTGGCCTCAACCGCACTTTGCAAGGCTTGTTGAGACTTGCGCGCCGAAACGGCCGTCTGATATCCACTCCAGGCGCCGAGGCCCAAAAGCAGCACAAACAAACCTAACCCCGCCAATATCCAGCGCCAGCGTTTTGGCCCCTTCGTTGACTCGACACGCTGAGTGGCTGCCAAATCCTGCGGCTTCTTATCCTTTTTTGGCGCAGCGGGGACTGTGCCTTCGATGGATTCCGGATTGGACACGGCTGAAATTATACCTACCGCAGGCTTCTGACTTAGGGCGCCTATTAGCTGGAGATTAGAGATCGAAAAATGGCTATTAAACTTCCTTCAGCGCGTCGAGCAAAGCTGCATATTCTTCGTTGCAGCTCTGGCAATTCTCCAGGTGCAGACGGACCAGCGGAAGCAAAGTGGCCGCATCCTCTCCCTGGGATTCCAACTCGGCGAGCAGACCCAATTCCTCGCAGCAGGTCTCGCATCCTAATTCTTCGGGGCGCGTGGTCAGGATGCGGTGGAGTAAATTCGTTAAACTTTCGGCTTGGATCTCTGTCATCTCGTTACATCCTACTGACGCACATCTCGGTCAGCGTATTACCTATGCTTCCTCGAAGAAAGACAACAGTTCCTGGGTGGAAAGCCCGGTCTTTTCTTCCAGGCGCCGTTTCAACTTCTGGCGGGCATCGTGGAGCAATTTGTAGAGCGCATTAGGGTTGGTACCCATGCGCTCAGCGACGACAGGTAACGGGAAACCACCCTGGACGATGGACAAAAGGGCAGTGCGCTGCTTTTCGGTGAGGTCATTGAAGATCAGGCTTTCCACGTTATGGAGTAGATCAGCTCGAGCGGATAGAGCCTCGGGCGAGGAATTTGGCGAAGCGAGCAGCTCAGGAGTAAACTCGCCACCATCTTGTCTCCGGGTGAAGGTTTGGAGTGGGACATCCTTCCAGCGGCGGCGGCGGAGTTCCGAAAAGGCGACATGGACGGCGATGCGCTGCGCCCAGGTGGTGAAGCGGCTCTCCCCGCGAAACGTTTCCAGGCTGGCCAGGATTTTGAGCAAGGCTTCTTGCGCAAAATCTTCGGCCAGCGCGTCCACGTCGCCGTTGACGCGAGCAGCCAGGGCCGCGCGCAAACCGCGCAATAGCAAGGCGCGTAGTTCTTCCAGCGCTTCCGGTGATGCAGGTTCACGCAGGGCCTGCAACCAATCCTGGTTCGTTCGCGTTTTTACGGTTTGCTGTTCCACGGGATGGGGAATCATACCATCCGGGCAAGCTTAGATTAGGCCTTAGTCCCAGGCGGGGCCAAAACAGGATAATTCTTCTCCTGAAAACGTGAAAGTATTTCCTTCCGTGATTTCGATTATTGGGAAACCTGGATCAGCTTTCAAAAAGTTCCATGAAGACAACGCGGCCTGCCGGGATCTGTTCCACGATTGCCAGGGAGTTTCACCCGGTTGGTTGACGATCTTGAAATGGCAAGTCAAAGTTGTCGCCAACTGCTGGGTTAACTGTGAGTCCTCATCAAGCCGAGATTGTCGATAAGCGGATTCTAAAGCCGGAACTGCGTCATCCGATAATGTGCCCAGATACGCATAGTCCAATTTTCCGGACCCGCTGCCCGGGTCGGACACGCTAAATTGCTGACCCGCGTGAATCAAGCCAATGTTTTGACGGACTATGAAGGCGTCCACGTTGAGCAAGGATAGGGTTGCTGAAAAGCCAACCGCCGCACTTAGTGTTGCAAGAGCAAATGCCCGCTGTCGGCCAAGGGCTTCCAGGATCACAATCGCCAGGAGCAGCAACCCGAGCCAGATCATGAATACGTGCGGGTAGGTGCGCAGGCGGGTGAAGCCATAAACGCGTTCGTAGAGCAGCAAGCGTTCGAACGCTGAAGCCAAGATCACAGCCGCTAGTGCAAAAAGGGCAATGCCCAGTCCGGAAAACCATCGTCGCTGGCTGGCGGTATCACGTTTGCTGATCCCGCTCAGGGCAATGAAGAACACCAGGGAAGTGAGAGAGACGGCGACTAATTCCCAGAATCCACGCACGGCATATTCGGAGTAAGTGAATCCCGTAGGTGTGTCCACGATGTTGGTCGTGCCGCCGAAGAAGTAGTTGAACTGAAATACCACAAACGCAGCGAAAAGAATATTCACCGAGCTCAGCATCGTCGTAGATTCCCCGAAACCAAGAACAGGCGCGATAATTGGCTTCTCTTCTCCCAGTAGCACTTGCTTGTGACTCCGGTTGAATGCAAACATATACACCCCAGCTAACCCATAAGCCAGGATCAAGATATAGAAACCGCGGAATACATACTCAACTGCGTTGTCGATTTCGAGGAAACTGAATATAGAATCGAGCCAATCGGCAAAGGCAGGGTCGGCTGAGGCGAGCAATACTGCCAGGAACCACAACAATGGCAGGGCGAAGAGCAAGCCGCGGAATACCGGCGCCAGAGATCGAACACTGAACCGGTTCCCTTTTTGATTGGTTTCTTTTCCGGCCGTTTCCTTGAGCAAACCCAAACCGGAGGGAACCAGGCCCAGTATCTTGGCTATGTAATCCATAAAACCATAACGGACCCATTGGCCGCCCAGGAAACTGAGGGCGAAAATAGCCAGAAGCACGAATACCAGGATTATGCTGGTCAAGCGGGTGAACGGCTCCAAACGCAGCGCAGGTACGAGGGAGAAAAAGGCGATGGGGGCCAGCAGCCAGACGGCACCGGGCGATGGCTTTAGCCCCGCCCGGCGAGCCATCCAGAGGCCGATGACAACCATGAGAAATGTGAATATTGGCAGGGATATGCCCACTGCCTTCTGCCAGAAGAGGAAATCGAAAATCCAGCCTAATGCCAGGGAAATGAGCAAAAGGTTTTGCGGACGGACAGGCTTAGCCATGTATACCTCCGTGGGGCCGCCAAAGCGGTTGCCCGGGTTGGGCAATTTATTCCCCCATGGCCTGTCAAAAGCTATCAGGAATTATCGATTAGTAGCTGTAGATCGCGCCTAGGATCATGGTAGCGATCACAAGCAGCGCGATGGCAGCAAAGATAATTTGGCTGATGTTGGTTTTTTGTCGTTTGCCTTTTGCCATAAATTCACCTGAGGATGATGCAGAGTTTACTCTAAATGCGCTTTGATGGATTCGGCCAATGAGGGCGTCACGCCGGGAACCGTGGCGAGCTGCTCGATGGGGGCCAGGCGCAGACCATCAATGGACCCAAAGGCTTTGAGCAGCGCGCGCCGCCGCTTGGGACCAATTCCCGGGATCTCGTCCAATTGCGAAGCGATGCCGCTCTTGGTTCGCCGTGCGCGGTGCGCGGTGATGGCGAAACGATGCGCTTCGTCACGGATGCGTTGGAGCAAAAAGAGCCCTTGCGACGAACGCGGCAGCAGGATGCCGCGTTCCTGCCCTGGCGTGAACAATTCCTCGCTATGTTTGGCGAGCGCGGCCAACGGCACTTTGTCTGTTAGCCCGAATTCCTTGAACACGACTTCGGCGCGGCCCAGCTGACCTTTGCCGCCATCGACGATAACTAGATCCGGCAACTTGGAGAACGCCGCATCTGGTTTCTTTCCAGGTACCGGGCTGCTTTCATCCGCAGCCTGCCAGCGTTTGAAGCGGCGCGTGAGCACCTCCTGCATGCTGGCGAAGTCGTCTGGGCCTACCACGCTTTTAATATTGAAGCGGCGGTAAAGCTTGTTGTTGGCCACACCGCGCTCGAAGACCACCATGCTGCCCACCGCGGCAGTGCCCTGTGTGTTCGAGATGTCATAGCATTCGATGCGCTCCGGCGCGCGCGGCAGCCTGAGCGCTTGCTGGATCTCAGCCAGTGCTTCGGTCTGGCGGTGTGTGTCCGCCTGCCATTGGGCTTGCATTGCGGCGAGGGTCTCGGCCGCGTTTTCAGCCGCCATGTTGATCAATTCATGTTTTTGTCCGCTATGCGGGATCTTGATCTCCACGCCGCCGTCGCCGCGACGTTTGCTGAGCCACTGGCGGATCACCTGCGCTTCTTCGACTTCATGAGGGAGCAACACTTCGGGCGGTACATTGGCTGCCTGGTCGTAATACTGCTTGATGAACTCGGCCATCACATCTGCATCCGCAGTGTCGGCGGTGTTTTCCATCATGAAATATTCTCGTCCAATGAGCTTGCCGTTGCGGATAAAGAAAACTTGCACGCAGGCTTCACGATCCGAACGCGCCATGGCGATTACATCCGAGTCGGCGTAGTCGCTGGAGACGACGCGCTGGCGTTCAACAATGCTCTCGATCGCTTCCAGCTGATCGCGAATAGCTGCCGCCTTCTCGAACCGTAGCTCGGCGGAAGCTAGCTCCATCTCAGTATTCAGACGCGACACAATCGATTCAGTACGCCCATTGAGAAAATCGCACAGGTCGGAAATCATTTGACGATAGCTAGCCTGATCGATCTTGCCGATACAAGGCGCGGTGCACAGCTTGATGTCGTAGTACAAGCAGGCGCGCTCATCTTGGCCGGTGATCACACGATCGCAGGTGAGGTAAGGAAAGATGCGGCGCAGTAAATCCAGGGTCTTATGCACGGCCCAGACGCTGGTGTAGGGTCCGAAATAGCGAGAGCCATCGTCATCCATTCGGCGGGTCACGGTCACCTTAGGGAAAGGGTCGGCCCAGTGAACCTTGACGTATGGGTAGCGTTTGTCGTCTTTCAGGCGAATGTTGTAATGCGGACGGTGCTTCTTGATCAGATTCATTTCCAGAATGAGCGCCTCAAGTTCGGAGGCGACCACGATCCATTCAATGTCCGTGATTTGCTGGACCAGGTGATAGGTCTTGGCATCCATCTCTGCCGCACTATGAAAATACGAGCGCACGCGACTGCGCAGGTTGACCGCCTTGCCGATATAGATCACCCGCCCACTGGCGTCCTTCATCAAATAGCAGCCGGTTTTATTTGGCAGCGTATCGAGTTGGGCTTGGATGTTCTCTGGAAGCACCATCGCACAGATATTCTATCAAAGAGAATGGATTGGCAAGTTACCCGTATAATCTCGGTTTAACCCTATGGCAAAAGAATTGGAAGTAATAATCGGCGAGAAACTGCGTGCCCGCGGCTTGCGGTTGGCGGTGGCTGAATCCTGCACCGGTGGGTTAGTAGGCCACCGTATCACCAACGTGCCAGGTTCATCTACCTATTACGTGGGGAGTGTCACTGTATATGCCTATGAAGCCAAAGTGCGGCTGCTGGGTGTCACGTGGGAAACTCTTGAGAACCACGGCGCGGTGAGTCCTGAAACTGTGACGGAGATGGCCCGCGGCGTGCGCCGTGGTCTGGCTTCTGATGTTGGCATCGCCGTGAGCGGCATCGCCGGCCCGGGCGGGGGTACACCAGAAAAGCCCGTAGGGCTGGTCTGGATGGCGGTTTCCGCACCGGATGGGGCCTGGACGCGTCATTTCAACTTTAAAGGAGAGCGGCTGGCGGTGAAAGAGCAAGCGGCAGAGGAAGCGCTGCAATTAGGGATTGATTATTTAGATGGAAGGCTTACTCACTGATTTTTCCGCTCTTCGCATGCGTTAATTCGATAAGGCTCTGTGGGGTCATTGATAAGTTCAGTCCTCGCTGTCCTCCGGATAAATAGATCTTCTCAAAATTCAAGGCTGTTTCATCCAACACAACGTCAAACCCTTTGCCGATCAACGCCAGTGGCGAGATACCGCCTACCTGCAGCCCGGTGAGCTTTTCCGCTTGGCCTTGCGAAGCCACCAGCAGCCTTTTGCCGCCCAATACGCGCCCTAATGCCTTTAAATCCAGTTGTGCCGGCGCAGGCACCAGGGCTAACACGGGCTTGCCACCATCCGGCCGCAGAGCCACGACAGTCTTGAACATTTGATGAGGATCGACGTTGAGGAGGGCGGCTGCTTCCAAGCCACCGAGCTTCTCATCGGGCAACCCATGAGCTTCGAAGGCAATGCCCTTGGTAGCCAGCATTCGGGTGATGTTGTTAGTGATTGGCATCGCAAACCCTATCGGGTACTCAGAATATCGCCGCACAAGAAGCGACGATCGGGCGCAGCATTCCTTCGCTCCGCTCAGGGACGGCTGCGCTCATACCCATCTCGTTGAGACCTTCATGTGTACTTGTCTACTTGTGTATTTACTACTTGCCTGCTTAATCTATCTCTTCATCCATGCCTGCAATGACGCGCATCTTCTCCCACGGCTTCAGATTTCCTTCTTCTGCCAGCAGCGTGCGTACCTCGTACAGCTGGTCGCGCAGCACTGCGGCTTGCTCGAACTCCAGGTTTTTGGCCGCTGCGCGCATACGTTGTTCCAGCTCGCCGATCAACCGTTGCAGTTCTTTGCGCGGCAGGCGCATACCATCGGTCCGATATTCGGGGCGCTCTTCCGCCACCGCGCGCGCCTTGAGCTGATCGGTGAGGTCGCGCACTGCCTTCACTATACCTACGGGTTCGATGCCGTGAGCCTTGTTGTGGGCAAGCTGCTTATCGCGGCGCCGGTTGGTTTCGCGGATGGCGTAGTTCATCGAATCCGTCAACTTGTTGGCATACATGATGACACGGCCGTCCACGTGGCGCGCCGCCCGCCCAATGGTCTGGATCAGCGCGGTTTCCGATCTAAGGAAGCCCTGTTTGTCCGCGTCCAGGATGGCAACCAGTGAAACCTCGGGTAGGTCTAGTCCCTCGCGCAACAGGTTAATGCCTACCACGACGTCGAAGACGCCCAAGCGTAGATCGCGCAAAATACTGACGCGGTCCAGGGTCTCGACTTCGGAGTGCAGGTAATGCACTTTGACGCCCATTTCCATCAGATATTCGGAAAGATCCTCCGCCATGCGCTTGGTGAGCGTGGTCACAAGGACGCGTTCGCCGATCCCAACGCGCTTGTTGATCTCGCCGATCAAATCATCCACTTGGCCTTCAATGGGTCGCATTTCGACTTCCGGGTCGACCAAGCCGGTAGGCCGGATGATCTGTTCAACCACCTGTTCTGCTTTCTTCATTTCGTATTCAGCTGGGGTTGCAGACATATAAATCACCAGGCCAAGCCGGCGTTCAAATTCGTCGAAAGTCAGCGGGCGGTTGTCCACAGCAGACGGCAAACGGAACCCGTATTCAACGAGGATATCCTTGCGAGATCTATCGCCGAAGTACATGCCGCGTACCTGTGGAATGGTCATGTGAGACTCGTCGATGATCATGAGGAAATCCGCGGGGAAGTAATCGATAAGTGTCCAGGGCGGCGTGCCTGGGGCGCGTTGGTCCATGTGGCGCGAGTAGTTCTCGATGCCGGTGCAGTAACCTACCTGGCGCAGCATTTCCAAGTCGTAGCGTGTGCGCTGTTCCAGGCGCTGCGCCTCCAACAATTTGTCGTGGCCCTTGAGGAACTTGAGCCGCTCGATAAGTTCCTCTTCGATACCCTGGATGGCGGCCGCCATCTTCTCTTCGTCGGTGATGAAGTGCCGGGCAGGGTAAATGGCGATGGTGCCTAACTCACGCACGATCTCCCCGGTTACGGTGTGGATCTCAACAATGCGCTCAACCTCATCGTCGAAAAACGTGATCCGATAGGCAAGTTTGTCCTGGTAGGCCGGAACCACTTCCAGCGTGTCGCCGCGTACTCGGAAAGCTCCGGGCATCAGGTCGCTTTCTTTACGCTCGTAATGGCTATCGACCAACTGCCGGAGCAGCGTTTCACGGCGGTATGGTTTGCCGGTGTCGAGATTGATGACAACCCGCCCGTAAGACTCCGGGTTTCCCAGACCATAAATGCACGAAACCGACGCCACGATGATCGTGTCTCGCCGGGCTAACAACGAAGTGGTGGCAGCAAGGCGCAGCCGCTCTATTTCCTCATTGATATCGGTTTCTTTTTCGATGTAGAGATCGTTGCGGGGAACGTAAGCTTCGGGCTGGTAGTAGTCATAATAAGACGTGAAGAATTCAACTGCGTTATCGGGGAAGAATTCTTTGAACTCAGCATAGAGTTGGGCCACCAGAGTCTTGTTGTGGGCCAGCACCAAAGTGGGTTTTTGGATGGCTTCGATGACGTTGGCCATCGTATAAGTTTTGCCGGTTCCTGTAGCCCCCAAAAGGACTTGCTGCTTATAACCCTTTTTTATTCCCTGAATTAGTTGGGCAATTGCTTCTGGTTGATCTCCCGTTGGCTTGAAAGGAGCTTGAAGGTTGAACTGTGCCATAGACGGATTATTATAGAACATAAGTTTTGTGGCGTGAAGCGGGAACTGAATTTTCGGTGCCTGATTGACGAATACTTTTGGGCAACGGTATAATCCGCCCGCTCCTAGAAAGGGTAACCAAGTCCATGGAAAATCTCTTAGATATCGCCATGATCATTCTTTCAACCGCTCTTGTTTTCAGTATTATTTTGCAGAGCAAAGGCGCCGGCCTGGGCGGGCTAACGGGCGGTGATACCGGGGGCGTTTTTTCTGCTCGCCGTGGGGTGGAAAGAACCCTTTTTCGCATCACCATCGTTTTAAGTGTGCTCTTCTTCCTTCTTGCTGTTTATACGGTTTACGTATCTGGATAATTACGAACGGTTTAAAGGTTTAAGGTTGTAGGTTCAGCGTTGAACCTTAAACATTCAACTTTCAACCGCCTCTAATTGAATGAATAAACTGCGCTGGCAGCTCCTCCTCGTCGGACTGGCATTAGTTGCGATTGCCATTCTCCTGCTTGCCCAACAACCTGTACTCCAGACATTCACCGCCCAGCCTGAACGCGGCGGCATCTACATCGAGGGGTTGGTCGGGACTATTGGTCGCCTGAATCCCTTATTAGATGATGCCAATCCAGCCGACCAGGACATCACCCGATTGCTGTTCAATGGTCTGGTGCGCTTCGATGGACGCGGCAACCCACTACCAGATCTAGCTGAGACCTGGGGCGTTTCCCTGGACGGGTTGCAATACAACGTCAAGCTCCGTGAAGGGTTAATCTGGCATGATGGCGAACCTCTGACCACCGCAGATGTAGCCTATACCGTTGAATTGCTAAAAGATCCGAGCCTCCCGATCCGCGAAGACGTTCGTACTCTATGGGAATCGGTTGAGGTGTTTGTCTTCGACGATTTGCATATGCAGTTCTGGCTCCCGTCGGCTTACGCGCCGTTCATGGATTACCTGAGTTTCGGCGTGCTGCCTCAACACTTATTGGGAGAGATGGACGCCGCCACCCTGATGAACGCTCCGTATAACCTGGAACCTGTGGGTTCAGGACCCTATCGGTTCGGCGAATTACTGAATGAGAACAACCAGGTCACAGGCGTTGTACTCAATGCCTGGGACGGTTACTACGCTGGGCGTCCTTATATCGACCAGGTTGTATTCCATTATTACGAGACCGCGGAAGACGCGTATCAAGCCTATCAGGGAGGCGATTTGTTAGGCATCAACTATATTGATCCCCAGCTTCTTTCTACCGTTCTATCAGACCCAACGTTAAATGTCTACAGTACCCGCCTGCCAAGTTTAAGTCTTGTGCTCCTCAACTTAAAAAACCCCGAGAAGCCGTTCTTTCAAGAAACGCAGGTGCGCCAGGCGTTGATGTATGGCACTAATCGGCAATGGATCGTAGACCAATTTCTCGGGGGGCAAGGGATTGTTGCAGACAGCCCCATTCTGCCCGGTTCATGGGCTTACAACGAAGCTCAGCCGAGTATCCCCTATGACGCCGATATTGCCATAAGCCTGCTCAAACAGGCTGGCTACACCATCCCTGCGGAAGGCGGGCAGGTGCGCAGCAAAGAAGGCATCAGTTTGGAGCTTGAACTGGTTCACCCTGACGACGCCTTGCACACGCAAATTGCAGAAAGCATCCGCGACGACTGGGCCCAGATTGGCGTACAGGCGACTCTGTTGGCTGTTCCTTATGAGCAACTGATCAGCGATTACTTGGAGCCGCGCGCTTACCAGGCGGCTTTGGTTGATTTGGATTTCGCGCATGAACCGGACCCTGATCCTTACCCATTCTGGCACCAGGCCGAAGCCACGGGTGGGCAAAATTATTCAATGTGGGATGATCGTCGCGCCAGCGAATATCTGGAGCTAGCCCGCGCCTTCCCGGGTTTCTCCACT
>Ga0209431_10000636_pt1 | contig 29420 bp, 35 predicted proteins | sample RifCSP13_3_FD_184021 | JGI IMG/M metagenome (GOLD analysis project Ga0209431, IMG submission 184021) | Soil microbial communities from Rifle, Colorado - Rifle CSP2_sed 13_3 (SPAdes) (version 2) | ecosystem: Environmental > Terrestrial > Deep subsurface > Rock core/Sediment | place: Rifle...
ATGATTCTAAACAGGAAATACGCAAAGAATCCGTATCCGGCGAGCCAGATAGCGTCTGCTACAGATGGCTGTAGACCAGCAGCGCCTGAGGCCATGGGTCCTTTTTCTACAATCAAGGTTCCAGTGACCCTGTACTGTTCATACGCGTCTACCACTTGGGCTGAAAACCAGAGCAGCAAGCCTATTGCTATGGCCCCGTAGGTGCGCCCGTAAAGACCCTTGAATTTCTGCCTGTACATGATTACCACAGAGACTGCAACTACAGCCGCGGCACAGACAAGTACGAGCCAGTGTGAGATTATTGCCCTCTGGCTTTCTGCGACGAGTAGAACGAATAGGTTCATCGTGCCGATAGACGCTAAAAGCATCATTCGCAATTCTTTTCTGACGTGGTCAGGAGAGAGCGAATTGGAAGTTTCTGTGCGGGTCAAATTCACAGTCATCCCCGAGCTGTAGCTTTCTCCTGTTCCTGCTTCGCACTAGGCATGTTGTTGTTCATTCCTTTCTCTCCCTCTGTCCATCGGTGATTCCAATGATGCTGTGAATCTTTTGCAACGCACTAGTGCTCATACAGTCGGTACTGCCGCCACCAACGTTGCCAAAGCTGTTGTAAGACAATGTTTGCTCGAGAGTTTCCAGCCTGCAGACGATGTTCTGATAGATTTCCTCAAGAATGGACTCGGCTCCGTGGCCAAACAAGTCGCGCATACCAACTGCAAAGATGTGAAGGTCAAATGTATCCGGGGCGCAGCTGACGCCTTGTGTACTCATTTGCCACAGTATGGCCTGCATGGTCTCTTCACCCAGTCCTTCCAGTACCTCCATTGCAGACTCGTACAGCAAGTTGTTCAGGGTCAAACCACTGATCCCATTCCTAGTCTCCACTTGTTTTCTAGCACGATACAGTGCACTTTTCGGGCGAGGAGTATATAGAAAACGTGGTCAATTTGTCGGAGCCAGTTGTCACAGAATGGTATTCTTGCGGCAGAATAGAGTAGTTTGCTCAACATTGCTGCGCAAAATTAAGGTAAATCTGAACTTGGTGTTTTTATACAAAATCAACGTCGGTGAATCGTAGAAAATGCAGCAATTGCCGGTGAAACTTCACCATAACCATTATTACCATGAGAGGAGCAGAAAAATCGAGGGAAGCGAGGGAACGAAGGAAAGGGAGGGTGGAATGGAGTTGATTGGGAATGCTACATGATAAAAGCACCGCCCTGAATCGCGACAGCAAGATTACTGACACCTGCAATGAGATGCTCTCGCTAGACGGTGCAATTCAATTTTGTGCAATAGGAGAAAAGTCGGGGTACCTTATGGCACTTGCGTCAAACCGCAGGAACAGTGTAAAGGGCAGGAATTATCATCAGCCTGTAATAGGCGGGGACAATAGCAATTCATACGAAAAGGAAAAAGCTCCGAACTCGGATTCTCTGTCGCATCTCAACGACACTGAAATGGAAAAGTATTCATTCCATACTGGAATCATATGGGGCTTGCACAAGTCTTGGGAAAACAATCTCGGCCGGGTCAGGCACTATGTTGCACATTATGATGACTCATCACTGGTAACGGTCGTGCTAGATGACAATCATTTCCTTCTTTTAGGTATGGAACCTACCAGCGACCCGAACATAGAGCGTATCCTTTCTCAGAAGGTAATACCATATCTGGAAAAGGCAGCAGGTTCAATGTAGAAGTTAATGCAATCGGCATCTGCCAGTCTATCCACAGGATACCCTCTTAGGGCAGACAGGCACTTTTATCCAGTAGACCCGAGGAAACTTGCCGTCCTTCTTCATGTATCTAGTCTCGCCGAAAAGTTGCAAAAAAGGATGTAGCCCAAAATAGTAGGGTTACGCACTCACTCAGGCGCTAGTGCCTACTTTGTGAAAGTTCTCTAACAACCAGATGTTTTGTGCGTCTCTCAGGCTAGGTCCAAGGCACTCTCATACAGGTTCATGACCATCGGTTCTTCCAGGATTTTCATAGCATTGTTGTACGCCTCAAGAAAAGCACGTCCTTTCGAAGTGATAACCCACAGTTCATTTTCTTGCTTGGCTAGGCCTTTGTACAGCAGATACTCCCGATACTCCTTCAGCTGCGAGAAACTGAGCCTTGACTTGTACATTATTCTAGTAATCGTTACCGGAGCGAGCATTCCTTCTAGCATATCAGCGATGATTTCAGTCCTAGTTCTATTGGACATTTCTTTTCAACCATACTAGAATTATTTACTATGAAAGGAAATTGTTCGAAAGTGCGCAGTACATTGGAACGATATAGCCATTAGATGGCACGAAGCAAGCTTTTTTTTCTCTCCTCGTTGCCATTTTCGGTCCTAACCTTTCAACGAGCGGGATGGATATCCTGCAGAAATGAGTGAGAAGGGGAAGGTAGGAGGCGGGTAGAGGGGTGAATTCACGGTTTGAGATTCTCAGGTTTCCCCTGATTCGAGGGAACCTTATATTTAGGCAAGCGGGATCAATTCTCTACGATGAATATCCTGATTGCCGAGGATGAAAAGGATATGGCCCGCATCTACCACGTTGCCCTAGAATCCAGAGGTCATGGGGTTACTATTACCTACGATGGCCAGGAATGCCTGCAGGCGTACGAACGCGCTGCCGGCAAACCGGCACAGGAAGGCCAAGAGCCTTACCACGCCTTTGATGTTGTGGTGCTGGATTATGAAATGCCAAAACTCAATGGGCTTGAGACGGCAGAAAGGATATTGAGAATAAATCCGGATCAGCGGGTCGTTTTTGCTTCCGCACACGTCAAGGATACACTCCGTGAGTCGGTCAAGAACCTGCACCAAGTCGTGGAATTGATACAGAAACCATTCGAGCCAAAGATGCTGGTGGAACTTATCGAGAACACCACGACAATCCAGGACCTCAAGGAGATAAACGAGTTTGTGCTCAGGACCGATGTTGAGCACATGTTCATAGCAGCTGAAGACGTGCGCAAAGGTCTTGAACGGATGACGCCCATCCTAGGACGGGCCATCAGGGAGTCACTGACTGAGGACTTGCAAGAGAGGGGTATGAGGTTCGAATCAGATGAGTGGTATTCTGCAGGCCATTTGCAGTCACTGTTGGGGGCGATATTTGGCGACCACGTCGGCACCTTCATGATGAAATTTTTCCAGGGGTACTTTCAAAAACACCCACTGTCAAGCGATAAATCTTGATATTGCTTTCCTCAACGCGCGATGTATTGAGGGAAGTCAATCTCCTGATGGCCATGAGGTTGGTTGGTTGAGTAGAGTGTAACGACTAGCAAACACTGCCGAGTCTATGGAAAGTAGACAGTCTGCCAAAGACATCTTTACGTCCCTCTGGCGGCACGTGAATCACCCTATAGCTAAAGAAAGATTATGGAGAACTTCAGGTTGTCCCGAAACGCCTCTCTTTCCTTCCCCTCCTCTCCCCTCTCCCCCTCCCCAAGCCGTGACCCTATGAATCAGCGAGTGTGCGACGCCTGCTCTCACTCGTCAGCGCCTAGCGAATCGATTATCTTGTGATAACATTTACCACTCTTGCCTATAAGGCCCATCGATTCGCTCCAGAAGACATTCTTTATTCCTTCCATCGACTTGACTCGGTCTATCAGCGATAGTAATTCCTTATTTGTCCTAAATACCACATCTACCTTCATATCGATTGTATTTTCTCCTATCATTCGTGTAACCGAAGACACCATGTCATCCGTTTCCAAGATACGCTTCCCTACAAAATCGATCTTACCTTCTGACGTGGAGACGAACAATGTTGCCATCCTCCATCCAACCTTTTCCACATTGAGAGAATAGTTAATCTCTATTAGGTTTGCTTCAAGTCTATTCTTCCTCCTCTGGACAGTAGTCAGAGGAATGTCAAGCTCGCGAGAAAGGACCAAGGAAGATACGTTCCCGGTCGAGTCCATCAGACGATGAACGATCTTTTTATCTGAATTCGAAAATATGGGTATTAACCCGCTGTTACTCTTTGGCCTTCCGCGCTTGTTCTGATTCGCGTGTGCACTGACCATGGCTCGAACACCTATCAGGAGCTCTTCAAGGGCCTCCATAGACATTGACCCTAGCGCGCCGACGTTGATGCCAAACCCCTGGAGTTCTTGTAGGATTTCATGCCTGGACTTGGGAGTCTCGTTCCTAGTCTCTGCATTTATCTGTGCATTAATCTCTTCTTCTTCCTCCTCAATCAAGATGTCTTTTTGTTCGGCCTTGGTTTTCATTAACTGCTGTATAGAAACAGCAATGATTTAAACCTATCTTTAAATCTACATGAGAGAGTACCTAAAGTAGGATTTCAGACCCTAAAAAACTCTATTATTGGAGCATGATCGACACTAATAATGACTCGCTTTCTTGCCCGAGCAAGAGCGTCCTGGTTTTCTCTATCGTGTATCGCAGTAACTAGCAGCCCAGATCTGCTTTGACTTGTGTAGCGAGCTTCCTAAGGTCTATCGCCTGGTCTGACGTCACTTGATGCCTGCTCTCTTTCGAATTAACTATAGAGATAAATGCAGTCAGCTTGCCGCGGGCAACCGAATTCTCGTTGATACCTCCATCCACGATCCACGCTGATAATTCAGACGCGACCAGTACGCCAAGATTTGACAGTACCTATCCCTCCAGACTGGATACCGATAGCAAACCGTAAATATGCGGTTCCAGTCTATGGCCTATGCTAGCAAACTCGGCAGTTAGGCCAACTATCCCAGTTACAAATATCGAAAAAGCCAAGAAGTTCTATGTTGGAACGCTTGGGCTGAAACTTCTGCCTGCAAATACGCAAGGAATGGCACTTCTGAGTGCCGGGAAGGGTACTTTGATCGAGCTCTATGAGAGGGGACAGACCAAGGCTGACCATACCGTTGCTACCTTCGAAGTAGGTAACATAGAATCAGTCGTAAAGAACCTGAAGGATAAGGGGGTTACTTTTGAAGAGTATGACATGCCGGGCATAAAGACGAAGAATGGAATAGCTACTCAGGGGTCGGTCAGAGCTGCCTGGTTCAAGGACACGGATCAGAATATTCTTTGCATACATGAGAGCCGGTAGTGGTTGTGGGTATGAAATTGAGGAAGGAAGAAAGGAATGAATTGATGGGCTGGTGGACAAGCAGACAGCCCGAATCCGAGATTCTACTTTGATGATATAGGAAATTCCATACAACCGGCCGAAATCAGAAGTCTTAAACCAGATGTATTGGCTCCCTGCTTACCTGTCTCCACATGTGTTTTCAGAATATCCAAGAATTTTTGCGGGATGACCAGTGTCACATAGGTCTGCCTATCATAATAAGTCATGCAATGATTGTATTCTATCGAATGGTCTTAAGTATTTCGTCGGCAGGTATCTGGACAACATATTTGAATCGCCCTTTACGCGTGAGGTGCACCTCTCATCGAGGTAATAGTACCACGAGACGAGCCCTCTATCCTACAAGAGCCCATTGAGATTCGATAACCATTGCATTGGTGGCGTGGTTTAATTCTGTCCGATCCTTTGATGTGAAGGGCATAGAAATAGCGTATCAAGGCAGGTACTAAACGTGTGCCAGATCGACAAGTCAATGCATCTTACCTTGAAATAGAGTGAGTAGATCCGTGTTCTTCAGTTGCAAAGCCCATATCAGAGATCCTCTTCATTCTTTTCTTACTGCACCTTCGTCCATGTATATTATTTCCCAGAGGTGTCCATCAATATCCTGAAAACTACGTCCGTACATCCATCCGTGGTCTTGTGGCGCTCTAGATTCCCTGCCTCCGGCTTTTATCGCCTTGTCTATCATCTGATCTACTTTTTCTCTGCTTTCGGCGGATAATGCTACTATCACTTCCGTACTTTTTGCAGTATCACAAATTTCCTTTTTAGTAAAGGTTTTGAAAAATTTGTCAACTAAGAGCATAACGAATATATCCCCACCAACAATCATGCATGTCGCATTCTCATCGGTAAATTGAGAGTTGAATGTAAAATCAAGTTTGGTAAAGAACTCTATTGTCTTTTTGAGATCTTTTACTGGCAAATTCACAAAAATTTTTGTTGCCATTATGATAGAACGCAGATTGAAGACTATAAACGCTTTGAATTAGGCAGCGTTTGTCTTGCAGCTCATGAAATTGATGATATGCATACTTACTTGGTATGAGCCAAAAGTAGAGCGCGGGGAATGGGATTCGTCTTTTCCGGTGGCATTCGAGGATCTTTTTTGTCGAGAAAGAACTTTTTCCATTGTATCATCGTATACACTTGACTTCCTATTTGGTTTTGTCCTGTGTACAAGCCCGAACTGTGGGCATGGTAATTATGTTACATGATGCTTAAAATTAATCGAGCCGAATCTCTACAGAAAGGGATACTACGATTTGCCTACGATGCAAATCACTTCATTATCCAAATTCACTCTGCCATGAGAATCAGCATATTGACCGACTGCAGCCGTTACTGCTTCCCAAACTTGCTTCTTTTTTTCGTCAGCTTGACTGGCTAGCATGGCGTGGATAGGTGCAGTTATTTGCTGTTGGAACCTTGTATATCCTTCTGCTGAATCAAAACCAATCGTAATGTAAATTGTTTGAACTCGAATATCACTGAACCCCGCTTGACTGAATGACCGTTTCAGAGCCTCAGAGTCGGCTAGGGCAAAAGGTCCCGGAGTGCCGACCGGCGGTGTAGGAGCATTGATTTCTTTTCTGACAGTAGAAAAAGCCAGATCAAGCATCGGAACTTTGGTTGGAACAGACCATACTGCAGCCGCGAACCTTCCTCCTGGTACGAGGAGCTGCCTAATTGTTGTCAAGGCTACGGGAAGGTTTGGAAGGAACATCAAACCCCATCTAGAAAGAACTGCGTTAAAGGATGATTTCGGAAAGTCCAACTTCTCAGCGTCGGTTATTCCAAATTCCATTACGTTGTCCAAACCAAGAGATTTAGCTCTTGACTTTGCAATTGCTATCATTTGAGGTGAGATGTCAGTAGCCACCACCTTGCCGCCTGGCTTGACCCGCTTTGCAGCCGTGACTGCTGGCTCTCCAATTCCAGTTGCTATGTCCAAAACCCTGTCACCTGGCTTAATTTCTGCCAGCTCGACCAACTTGTCACTGACTTTTTGTGCCCCACGCTCAATGGTTTGCCACCAAGTCTCCCAGCCTTTAGCTACGTTATCCCACATTTGTCGCTGCAGTGCTTTGAATTGTTCTGGATTGAATGATTGTGGAGTCGCGCTCATTCTACTTCCTGATTATTGGCCACACGTAGTTCTTTTACTTTTCCCACGCGCTAGCGCTACAGATAAGAAATGTCTCTGCTGAAAAGCTTACCAAAATCGATGTACAAAATACCGTAGGTGGGATTCGTGAACGCCGGCGGAGGAGTGGGTAAAAGTTCCTGTCTTCGTACCCTATGTACACGCTCTATGACATCGTCTTGGAGCTGTATTCTTGCCTGTTTTCTTGATAATGTGTCGCTTATTCCCTGAATAACTCCTCGAATACAGCGCGGGGAGTGGGATTCGAACCCACGTGTCCTTTCGGACATGGGATTAGCAATCCCACGCCCTACCAGGCTAGGCGACCCCCGCCCGCCATGCAATTGTGATCCACATTATATTAATCAAACAATTACTCCTCGTCATCCATACGGACATCGTCACCAATCCCATGATATCTGCGCCTCGCCCCTCCCCCCCCACCGTTTTTTCTAATCACCCGCAGCCGTGCTCCGGTAATGGGGTTATGCAGGCTCGCTCAATAGCCACCCTCATGCCGGAGCATGCGGTACCGTTGCAATTTTTCAGCCTTTGCCTTAAAAAGATTATAAAATGGCTATGCACGAATATAGTATCTTTGAACCTAAAGGAGGCAAACGAGCTCTTCCGGCGCGCCATCATAAAGGCGTACTTTGAGCCCCAGCTCCTGAAGATGGACTATCGCAAGTCCCGGGTCAAACACCCGAACATCTCTGACGACGGGCTGACCCTTGACAACATGTTGCATTTGTACTTCGATGTCGTTACCGGCAACGACTACCTGGACGGAGACGAGTGGTTTTCAGTCGAATACATTTTCCCGCACGGCATAAAGCTCCCCGACGGACTGAAGGGCCCTGACTATTTCACCACCTTGGCGATGCCGGACGGAGGGCACCACTGGCGGCACCGCCAGCTTGTGCGTTTCAAGTACGGCAAGTCCAAGAAACTGGAGGAGTCGCTCAGCTATATCGACAAGAAGTACAAAGAGCTTTCAAAGGGCCTGCACGAGTCCGGCGTCGTCAACCAACTGGACTGACTGACTGACTGATCACTTTTTCGGCGGCAGCCACTCGTCGTTCTTGTACGAGTAGTTGATACCCCGCACCAGCGCGATCGCCGGGCTCCACTTGAACGTCGCCTCGTCGTATGAATACAAAACCTCTTCCGCGCTTGCCGGCACAGTTCTTAATTGCAGTGGCACGACGTCCACCAGATACTCTAATTTTTCGATGCCCATCTCGTACTGCCTGTCACCCTTTGACAGCAACGGGAACACTACTGGGATGGTGGTATCGCCAAAGCCGGCGAACCTGACGTACGTTTTCACACCTCTCCTCCCCCGCCTACGCTTCATGTTCTTCAGCACTTCCTTTACCTTGTGCCAGCTGTCCATCGAGAATTCCTGGAAGAACGACTCGCCGTACAAAACAGGGAAACTTATCTCGACCATGCTCACGTATTGAGGGTCGTCCGGCTGCACCTCCTCGTCGTCAACCTCAAACGAGCGCTTCAGCGTGTCGTAGAGCGTCTCTATCTCCCAGGGCGAGATGCTGTAGTAGCGGAAGGTCGCTGACAATGATTGCAGAATTACCCATTCGAATACTTTAAAGCGTTTGTTTGCTAGCTAGAATACGCCGACGAACTTTAACAGATACACAACAGAGAGCGCCGTGACGTAGCCCATCATGTGCTTCCAGGATATTGCGGGAAGCGATGGCGCAGCCAGTTTTATCTCATGGTTGTCGATGACACGAGTGATGTAATCGCGGATCTTGGCGTTCCAGATCTTGTACTCGATCTGGTGCTTTTTCAGGATCTGTTCCACCTCGTAAATAACGGGCGCGCGAACAGAACGGATGTGCTGGATGTATCTGCGCGATATCTCGACTTCCGCCTGAATGGCAATCAGGCCCTGCTGCATGTCAAACAGCCTTATGTGCATCTCCCACGGCTTGGAAAGCCTTTTTGCAAGGCCACATCCAATCTGGTTTGGCTTCTTGTTCTCTAGCCGGGTGGTCTTGAAGCCCTCGGAAAGTAGTGCTTTGATAATCTCGTCCTTCTTGGTCTTCACCATCAGACTGAGGTGGTCCAGCTCCACTTCTTCGCGCTTGATAAAGGCGCGGAAGCCCCTAGCGATGCTGGTACGCGGGTAAGCTGTAAGGAATTCCGACATATGGGCGTTAAACTAGGATCTATCGACGCGCTATAAAAGCTCTGTGCAAATGCACCTCATTCATAGCAACCTTGTGCCTCTGAAGTAGATGTCCCTTTTTGCGGACACTGCCATGTCGCGCCACGAAAGCCGCCTCTCGGTCCACGTGACTTGAAAGCCGCGAACGACGGCAGCCGGCGTGGATTCTGCCGACTCGCCCATCAACGCCACGCCGACCGTGGCCAGGCTGTCTGCCACCGCCCGGAATGTGACCCGGAGTGTGTTGCCAAATAGGTCCTTCTTGCCCCGGTCATCTTCCACCGGCTCAAAGCCGGCGCACGCTATAGCAATGCCGGTCGTTCCTCTGCGCGTGGGCATCAGCCGGCTGTCAGCGAAGACGATGCCCAGCTTTATTCCTTTGTCCTGGAACCTGCGCCGCAGCTTTTCCGCGCTTGCAAACGGGTTTTTCGGATACAGAATGACGTGCCCCGCCGGTACGTTTGACTTGTCAATGCCGGCGTTGGGCGCCATCATGCCCCGGCGTATAGCAAGGGCAAAGCCGGGGATGCCCCCGACTATCAGGTCGGCCTCCTGCAGCACCATTTCGGCAAGCTTGGCGTCCATTTTGAATTTTCTTGCAAGTTTCTTTGCCTTTGCGCTTGGCCTGACCGTGTCGAGTTTCACAACCCTCCCTTCTGACATCGCCACGAACTTACTTGAAACAACCAGTATGTCGCCGTCGCGGTATCCGAATCCTTGCAGTGCCCCAAAGAGGTCGAACATGCCCAGCCTTGCCGGGACGGAAATCGCAGATATCTCCAATCAGTGACGATATTCGCAACGGGTTTAATCTTTCTTTCTTGCTTTCATGCAACCCGCCAAAGGTTTTAATCCGTCGTGCGACTAATTCCAACCGATACCGTTTTGGCGATGACGATTACCGAAAAAATACTCGCCCGCGCGTCCGGCCGGCAAGACCTGTCGCCCGGCGACGTGGTTTTCGCTAAAGTAGACAAGGTCATGATGCACGACGTGTCGGGGCCTGGCGTAATCAAGGTATTTGCCGAGTGGGAGAAGAAGGGACTGAAATTTGAAAAAATATGGGACCCAGACAGGGTGTGGGTCACTGAAGATCATTTTGTGCCGGCGGCAGACAGGGTATCGGCAGAAAACGTCATCGCGCTTTCCAACTTCACAAAGCAGTACGGAGTAAAGAAGCATTTCAAGTACGGCCTGGGGCAGTACGGCATCTGCCATACGCTATCTCACGAGGAGGCGATGGTGCTCCCCGGCGAGGTATATGTCGGAGGGGACTCGCACACCAACACCACGGGAGCAATGGGCACCTTTGCAGCCGGCCTTGGCCACACCGATGTGGCATACGTGCTCATGAACGGGCAGATATGGTTCAAAGTTCCAGAGACCATGCTGTTCAAGATAGAGGGAGACAAGCCGGCCCACATCATGGCAAAGGACATCATACTGAAGATAATAGGCGAGATAGGCACCGACGGCGCGAACTACCGGACGATGCAGTTTGCAGGCAACGTAGTCAAGGAACTTTCGATGGAAGAGCGCCTGACGCTCACGAACATGACGACGGAGGCCGGCGCCAAGAACGGCATCATAGAGCCCGACGAGACGACGTACGAGTACCTGCGCAAGCGCACGGATGCCCGTTACGCGCCGGTAAAAGGCGACGAGGGCGCTCAGTTCGCAGAGATTTTCACGATAGAAACAACCAAGATGGAGCCGACCGTTGCCAAGCCATTTTCTCCCGGCAACATCTCTGCCGCGCGCGAGTTGCAAGGGACGGCGCTTGACAAGGCATACATCGGCTCATGCACTGGCGCAAAACTTGAGGACCTGAGGGCTGCAGCCAACATAATGAGGGGCAAGAAGGTCAAGATAAGGACCGAGGTCCTGCCCGCAGCGCAGTCTATCTACATGAAGGCAATGAATGAGGGGCTGATACAGATATTCATGGAATCCGGCGCAGTTGTGGGGCCGCCGACTTGTGGAGCTTGCTGCGGTGCGCACATGGGCGTGCTTGGCAAGGGCGAAGTATGCATCAGCACCACCAACCGCAACTTCCCTGGCAGGATGGGCCACGTCGAGTCGCAGACTTACCTTGCATCGCCACTGGTAGTTGCAGCGTCGGCATTAACTGGCAGGATAACTGACCCGAGGGATGTGAGATAGATGAACAAGACGTTGAAGGGCAAGGTGCACAAGTACGACAGGGACAACATCGACACTGATGTCATCATTCCCGGCCCTTACCTGAAGATACACGACCACAAGGAACTGGCAAAGCACGCGCTCGAAGGCCTCGACCCCAAGTTCCCGGAGAAGGTGCAGGAAGGCGACTTTATTGTCACAGGAAGCAACTTTGGCTGCGGCTCTAGCAGGGAACATGCCCCGATAGCGCTCTCGCAGACAGGCATCAGGGCGATACTTGCCCCTACGTTTGCAAGGATATTCTACCGCAACGCGGTCGACGGCGGCTACCTGCTCCCCATAGAGATAGACAGAGAGACGGTAAAGAAAATCGCTGACAGGGACGAGCTGGAGATAGACATCGCGCAAAACAAAATAACGAACGTGACCAAGAACGAGCAGTACCCTATGAAGCCTTTCCCCGAGCTCATCGCCAAGATAGTAGAGGCCGGCGGCCTGATGAAGTACAAGCCTTGACGAAAAAAGGTAGACTCGAAGAAATTTTCAGCAGGGCGCTCCACGCCGACGACCACTCGCTTTATTTTGTCAGCTACCGCGACTTTGAAAGCATCATCGAAGTTCCACTAAACGAGTTTGTAAGGATGTCAGAGAATTTCTCAGTCATTCCCGCAAGTAGGATAACAAGGGTGAGGAGGGAGAACGAGACGCTTTACACAAAGTCAAGTCTCTAGGACCCAGCCTTCCTGGTACACTGACTCCTTTCCTGTTGCAGTGGCGTAGCGCCACACGCGCATGGCGCCGGCCCTGACCTGCGCCTTTATCTTGGAAAGCGATTCCAGCTCGCCCTGGATTCCGTCAAGGCTTGCGGTTGTAGAGTGCTTCTTGCAGAACTGGCAGTGCGGGTCAAGCGTCGCCACCCTGCCTGCGTCAATCACAGGGTAGGCGGCGCACGCAAGCGGCCTGTCCTTGTATATTGAGCACGCGTACCCGCCGTGGGGCGACTGCTTTTCCACGTCAAGGAACGGGCAGAAATCGCCGTCGTTTTTCCCCATCATTTGGTACGCGATGATTTTTTCAGGTGCATCAACGCCGACTGCTAGGCGCGGAACGATTTTCGCGGAGATGCCCTTTTGCTCCGCCAGATTTTCTATTCTATGCTTTTCTTCCGGCAGCAACAACACGCCAATCTTGCCGAATTCTTTTGTTGGGTAATAGTCGCGATAGATGCAGCAGTCAGAGCATCCTTCCACGCAGGAAAACTTTACTGCGGGTTTGCCTGTATGCACTGCCACTCGACGCTCCCAGGGTCAAGCTCCGACGCCTGTATAAATGAGATATTGTACACCGATTTTGTCTTCTTTAATACCTCGAGCTCGAACTTTTTCATCACGCCGTCCTTGTCCTTCTTTTTCGGGTCGGTGTTCTCCTTGTATACCCCGAAGCGCAACATTGCCTTTTTCTCGTACCCCTCTTTGAAGCGCTTGTAGTTTTCCGATATGGGCACTTTTTTTACAAAACCGGTGTTGTCGCCGGAGTATTTCGACCCACCGTACAGTATGAACCAGTAGTCGTCGCCCTCCTCCACGAACGAGATCTTTATGTCGACGTCGGGCCACCAATCGATTGTCTTTTTCCACAGCTTGTAAGCGGCCATCCTGTTGGGAAAGAGCGGAAAGACGTTCATGTAAACGTCGTGGTAGCGGTAGCCGATTCCCATAAAGTTCCTAAACCATGTTGCGGGCTTGCTGCTCAAGGTTACAGGAATTGTGCATTTCAGTTATAAATGTCACAGTTGCATGATTTAGAACCTCACTACATAATGCTTATTATAGGCTGGCAGCTTTCAATTCAGAATGACCATTTACCGCAACAGCGTCAAGATCTTGGGCGATGTTCTGCGGATAACAGACGAATCGGGCATGGGTGGCGTCAACCTCACCTCGCTTTTGAGAAAGGCCAACCTTTCCTATGGCAGGCTTGCCTCGGTGGCAGGCAAGCTGGTGCAGGCAGGGCTCATGAGCGAGCAGTCCCTGGACGGGCAAAGGATATACGTCATCACCCAGCAGGGCAGGGAATACCTGCGCAGGTACCAGCAGTTTGCCGAAGTCGCAGACTCGTTTGGCTTGGGCCTCTAGGGCAGTCACGGTCAATCAATCATTTTCGAAGGCGCTACTCTAGTTTTTGAATAGCCTCGATGTGGCATTCGTGCCCACGGTGCTCCTTGTCCAAATTCTGGGACTCCTCGGATGTTATGGGGAACCGCTCGTTCAGTAGGTGCTCTTCGCCCTCCTTTTCCAGTAGTACCTTCTTGCAGGTGTCGCAGACAAGCTGCATTATGACTGTGCCCATCAAGGGGTTGACTCTGAAATAATATTTAGACTATTTGGCTAGGCGGATTTCTCGACTTCCACGGTGCAATTACTTACACTTGATAGACGTCTTTCTTGAGCAGTGTCTGCGCGCCGCAGCGGGGGGACAGGGCATCTTTAGGGAGATCGGATCCGCATTCGCCACACATTCGCCAGACCTACTTACTTACCTACTTTGCCATACCAGCCGAGCATCAAGAATTCTTTCTTTAACACTTGGAGCGCTGTAGGTAGGTTTTTAATAGATCAACCATCATTTTCAGGTGCACAGATGCAGGCAAACCAGCAGTTGGACGAGACCGACAGGAAACTTCTCAACGACATCCAGTGGGTCTTTCCGCTCGCAGACAGGCCGTACCTCGAGCTTGGCAAGAAGCACGGCATGTCAGAGGACGAGGCAATGCGCAGGATAACAGGCTTGCGCAGCATGGGCCTGGTAAGGCAGATAAACGCGATTTTTGACACGAGGCGCCTCGGCTACAGGAGTGCGCTCATTGCCTTTGCAGTTAAACCCGACAAGCTGGACGCCGTCGCGGAAAAGGTGAACCAGCACCCCGGAGTCAGCCACAACTACGAGCGCAACCACGAGTACAACATGTGGTTTACGCTGGCAATTCCGCCTGATGCAGACATGAAAGTTGAACTGGACAGGATGTCCGCTCTTGACGGCGTGGTGAAATACCGCCTGCTCCCGACGCTAAAGATGTACAAGATAGGCGTCAAGCTTGACATGGTAAACGAGGATGCGGAAAAGCCCAGGCCCACAGAAGAGGTCAAAGAGCTCAACCCTGAAAGGCTCGAAATAACCGAGCGCGATAAAGAGTTTGTCCGCGAGTTGCAAAAGGATCTTCCTGTCATTCCCGAACCGTTCAAAGAGATGGCAGAAAACCTCGGGATAATGACACAGGAGTTGTTTGCCAAGGCGAGAGAATATGAGAATAATGGCCTGATGCGCCGGTACGCAGCCATACTGCGCCACCGCGATGCGGGCTTTGTCGCAAACGGCATGGTGGTGTGGAACGTGCCCCCGGACATGGTTGACGCCGTTGGGTTCAAGCTCGCTGCGTTTCCGCAGGTTAGCCACTGCTACAGGAGGCCCGTCTACCCCGACTGGAAGTACAACGTGTTTTCGATGCTGCACGCAAGGTCGCTCGCTGCAGCGGAAAAGATGGCAATAGAGATGTCGCAGGTAATCGGCGTCTCTGACTATAGGATCCTCTTTAGCTCCCGGGAGTTCAAGAAAGAGAGGGTAAAGTACTTCGTCTAGCCGGCGATGGGCTTGACGTAAAAGTTGTTCTCGTACATCTCTGTCAGCCTGGCAGACTCGGTAGGCGAGAGGTAGTTGCCGTCAGAAATGGACGCGAACATTTCCAGCTCCTCCACGCTCACCATTGTTGGAAGCACGACAGAAATCTGCGGCTGCGACAGGATGAACTTTATCGCAAGCTCTGTAATGTTCCAGCCCTTGCCATCGGCAATCGGCCGCATATTGTCTATTTTCTGCATCGCTTCCCTGATGAATTCCTCCTTGCGGAATGAGCGGTGATCATTCTTGTCAAACTTGGTGTCGGCTTTTACCTTGCCTGTCAACAGCCCCGATGCGTCAGGGACGCGCACCATTATGCCCACGTCGTTTTCCTTGGCAGACGACATCAGGTCGCGGCCGGGGTCCTGCTCGAGTACGTTGTAGACCGTCTGCAGGCACGTGATGTTGCGGTTCTCTATCGAGAATATGCCCTCTTCCTTCCAGCCGATTGCAGGACCGAGAGCGACTCCGTGGCTCCTTAACGTGCCCTTTTTCACGAGGTCATCAAGCGCGCCAAACAGCTCATCGTTCTGCATCGCGTCCATCTTGGGGTTGTGCAGACTGTACACGTCGATGTAATCTGATTGCAATCGTTCAAGGCTCTGCTTTAGCGCAAACTGCAAGAATTCCGGGTCATGTTTTTGCGGCAGTTCGTTGTGGCCTATCTGCTCGGCGTCGTACATGTCATAGCCCCACTTTGTGGAATACACGACTTCATTACGCATGTCCTTGAAGGTCTGGCCGACAAGCTTCTCGCTCCTGCCCTTGCCGTACATGTCTGCCATTTCATAGAAATTGATGCCAAGATCGTATGCCTTTTTCAGCATCTTTATTGCCTCGTCGTCGCTGATTTTCTTGCCCCACCAGTCAAGAGCAATGGTCCAGGCTCCAAAGCCTATCTCGCTTACCTTGATGTCGCTCTTGCCGAGCCTTCGGTATTTCATGCCAATACCTCCATCACTTCAGACTCTATTTTTGCAAACGCACAGTCGTCAAGCGCATGCCTGCCTGTAGCGTCGATGTCAAGCGGTATCCAGGACTTACATCCGGCCCACTCTTGCCTTGTGTCAACGCGGATCGGGCTTGGCAGGTTGTATACCCGGACAAGTATCACACTCATTGGCTTCTTGGGGTTATAGGCCATCCTCGCATTAACATAGCTTTCGTTCCAGACATGGTATCTTTCAAGCTTGCGGAGTTTAGAAGGGTCCTTTATCTCGGCGACGCGCCTTGCCTCTGCGTAGCTTGACATGATGCTAACATTGTTTGGCGGCTGCTCTTTCAGCACCGTTGCAAGCCTGCCCGCATAGTCTGCTTGAAGGTGCTCTGTAGACTGGTGCTCGTACGTGGGAAACAGCAGAAACTTGTCGTGCTTCTTTACTTCAAAGCCCTGGCGGTATTCGAGTATCCCGCCCTTGCGCAAAAGCACGGCCTGGCGTCCCTCCTCCAGCGCCCTGCAAACGACTGCCCACTCTTTCAGTGCCTGCACCAGATCACCCTAGGCTCTTGACAATGTCCTCGATGTTCTTGTGAACGCATGGGATCATTGGCGTGTCGCGCACGATGTACTTGCTTACCTGGGTCTCGCGCAGCCGCATTATCAGTTCCTGAAACACGACAAGGTCCGGCGTCTCAAAGGCAAGCATGAAGTCCTGGTCGCCTATGCCAAACGAGTACGTGGTGTTCAGGCGCACCTGTGGGTATTTCCTGCCGACTGCGATGTGCTCTTCCATCATCTGCTTGCGCTCCTCAAACGGCATGAGGTACCACTCCCTAGACTTGATAAACGGGTAAACGACAACGTATTTCATCGGAGGCTCGTCGGTCATGAATCCAGGCGTCGTCTTGTTTGCATAGACAGACGGTCTGCTTGCCGACAGGAACACGTGTGAGGACTCTATGTACTTACCAAAAACGGTGCTGTATATCTTGGACGCCATGACCTGCATCTTTTCCACGTTGTCGGAGATCATCCATATCATAAAGTCGGCGTCCGCGCGAAGCCCGAGCGTCGAGTAGGTGCGCACCTTCATCTTGGTGTTTGCGACCTCGACCAAGCTTGCGAACTCTTTTGCTGCCTCGTCGCGGCCTATCTCGTTGAGCCAGCGCCACTTGGGGTCGACCTTGAAAAACGAAAAGTTGAGAAAGACCTGGGCCGGCGGCTTTTTTTTGTCTTCCGACATTTTGGAAAGATGGCGCCCTTTCCATATTTAAAACTAGGCACCGGGCAGCCGGATGTCACTTGCAGAGCATTGCAACATAACCGATTACTTACTCACTCGTTCAAGCAAGCCATCACTTCTTACTTACTTACTTACTTACTTGTCTTCGAGGCCCAGCCAGCCGTAGCCCTTGGTTTCCAGTTCCTCGGACAGCTCTTTGCCGCCCGACTTTATCACCTTGCCCTTGGCGACGACGTGGACGTAGTCGAGTTTTTTCAGGTATCGCAGGATGCGAGCGTAGTGGGTGATGACAAGAACGCCGGCTCCGGTGTCTATCAGGTGGTTTATCGCCTCTGCAACTGCCTTTACGGAGTCGATGTCAAGCCCCGAGTCAGGCTCGTCCAGTATGGCGATGTTGGGCTTTAGAACGAGCATCTGCATTACCTCTGAGCGCTTCTTTTCTCCGCCTGAAAAACCTTCATTGAGGTAGCGGCCGAGGAACGACGGATCTAGCCCCACTTCGGCCAGATTCTTTTTCACGTACTCGTGGAACTCTCTTACAGTCAGGAAGACCTCGCGGTTCTGCTCTTCTGCAAGAGACTTGTTCAGCTGGTTGTAGGCGTTCCGCAAAAAGTGCGAATAGCCGACGCCAGATATTTCAATCGGGTACTGGAATCCAAGGAAAATCCCCTTCCTTGCCCGGAGGTCGGTCGGCATGGTGTTGATAAGCTCGCCCTTGACCCTGATTTCACCAGAGTCGAGGTGGTACTTGGGGTTGCCCATGACAGCGTTTGCAAGCGTGCTCTTGCCCGAGCCGTTTGGTCCCATGATGGCGTGCACCTCGCCCTTGTCTATGTTGAGGTTGAGGCCCGAAAGTATCTCCTTGCCATCGATGCTAACGCGCAAGTCCTTTATCTCCAGAAATGCCATGTTCCTTTTTCTTCTGCTTTGTAGGTATTTAGACTTAACGTGGTTATATTTGGAATATTCACAACCTTTGCCGGTGTGATTTGGTGGGTTACTCGATGGCCAGCGTGCCTACCATAAACGGGTGGGCCTGGCAAAAGTATGTGTATTCACCGGCCCCTATGTCCGAAGCGGCGATGCTGTATTCCTTTCCGTGGGCCAGAAATTTCGTGTCAAAAACCGAGCCGTAATCTTCGTCTGAAAACCCTGTGCCTGAAGTCGCGGTGTGCAGCGTCGAGTCGTCGTTGACCCACCTTATCGTGGCGTCGAGCGGGACTGTCGAGGAGTCGGGATCATAGTCGGGCGAGCCCTGCACCGACGACCCTTTCAGGATAGTTATGGTCACCACGGACGATTCTGATTCGTTTGCCGCAGACGCGGTATCCTCCTTCTGTGGCTCCTGCGCTAGCTCTTTGCGGTATGGAGAGTTGTCGTATACGCCCTCAACTGGCGTCGCCTTGACCACCATCCAGTCATATGCGAGGTAGCCTGTTATTGCGCCAAGTACAAGCAGGACGGGAAAAGCGATGACTCCGGGTCTGCCCATATCCAAGCGTATTTCTGTACCTATATTAATTCCTTTTAGGCCCGGCAACCCGCCTGCAATGCAATGCACTGCAATCGTTTGGAATGACTTTTATCTTGGAAGGCAATGTGGAATGTCAGCTGATGGCCAAGACATCTAGCAAGTGCGGGGCGTGTGGCAACGAGATGACGTTTAGATACAGGTCCATGCCTGAGTGGAACATCGAAGGCGACCTTTGCGGCGCCTGCTACAGCCAAAAGCTAACCGAGCACTACATCGCCCCTGACAGGCGCGACGTGACCAAGAGGTAGGAAAGCCTAAATACTTTATTCCGCCATTCCCCCATATGCCAACAGCCTACATACTCGTGAACTGCACGCTGGGCTCCGAGGAAAAGTTAATCGCCGAGATATCGAAATTCCCGGACGTAAAGGAGGTAAGGGGCACCTACGGCGTCCACGACATCTTTGTCAAGGTCAAGTCGGAAAACACGGAGGCGATGAACCACGTGATCACGAACAAGATCCGCAAGATTCCGGGGATCACGTCGACGGTCACACTCGTCGTAATCGAAGAGCAGGGCGGAAAGGGATAGCCAGCTAGCTAGCAAGCTAGCCCTTCAGTTCTTCCTTCTTTTTGTCTTCTGCCTTTATCCGCCTCATTTCAACAAATATGAGTCCTGTTGCCACCACCAGGATGGCCCAGCCTATCCCGCTCACGACAAGATAGTTGTCATATATAGGCACGAAAATGGCGACAGTCGCTATTCCTGCGCCGGTCCACCAGATGAGTATCAGCATAGTTAGGTACCGGTTCATCCCCTCATGTCCTCGTCAAAGCCGGCAAACGACTTGAGCACCTTGCCGCAACTCTTGCAGCGGCAGTACTCGGTGAACTCGTAGTCGTCGTACTTGCGGTAAGCAAACGACTCGCCGTGGTCGCAGAAAAGCTGCCGTATGCCCAGCACACGGGTAATTGGGCTTTGGGCTTGATTACTATTTCGATCAGGCTTGATATAGCGGCTCCCCTTATTGCAAGAAAGGGCCCGTAGCGTAGCCAGGATATCGCGGCGGTCTTCGGAACCGCAGGTCGTGGGATCGAAGCCCTCCGGGCCCGCTCTTCTCATGTAGAGGAAGCCGCAACAGCATCTTTTTGTAGTTCTCTACTAATAGCGAAAATTTCCCTACAGGTAGAGAATGATGTGGATTTCTTGGGATTTGAAGCTTTTCTGAGAAAAGAGCGGAGGCCTAAGACGGTTAGTCGTTCCCTCTCGCTTGCCAAGCAATATGCTCGTGTGCTTACGACTAGCGAAGCCATAGCTAGCAACTATTGAAGGATACTTGATTATCTTGGTGACAATGAAACTTCTATGATCGACTGTCGTTCATTCTTTGAAGCACACAATGATAGTAGGATAAAGATGAGGAGTACTAGTTGCTTCAACCGCATGTACTCTTTTGTTCTTACATAACTCTGGTCGCTTTCTTAACGAGTAGAATTTTTGCCGCAATGCACATTGGCGGGGCGTGAGGGTACAGGGAGTAATGGTAATGAGTGATAGAAAAGAGATGAGGGACATGTAAACGGCAGTTGAAGCTCATCCGTTACTTGCATGTAGTTAAGTATCACACAATCAACTTATTCTTCAGCCACGACTCTTCTAACTCGTTGGAACTGGATGCCGGCACACTTGGCGACATAGAGAGCCTTATTGAGAAGTGTAAGTATGAACGTGATCCTGACCGTCAGCTAAAGATTCTGTTAGTTATCAACGCAATGCTTCCGCACACCAAAAAGTTGCACATACCATCATACTTGACAGATGATTACATTACTAGAGCTCTTTATGAGATAGAAAAAGCATTGAAGAGCAACTATTAGATGTGGAGTGGCATATTTATTGTCACACTTTGTTAGCAGAGATATTGTCACCTCCAACGTGACGTATATGCCTTGATGGCATGATAAAAGCGAGTTTTGACGAGTAGATTCGAGTAGTTTTCTTCAATAGAACGCTAGATCTGTGGAAAATGAGTGACAATAACTTTGCTACGTTTTAGTGACAATAATTGTATACTCTACAATTAGATATTAGGTCTATAGCAATATTCGCAGCGGTTGATTAGCTGGCATGGGCGTACAGGATTTGCGGGTAAGTCTATTGATATTCAGTTCGAAATTCAGCCTGCAATAAGCGAGTACAATGAAGGTGTATATACAATCGTGATTCGGCTTGAAGTTGATGGAGGAGTTTACAGTAACAGCATATTCGGTGATTGTTGATTAGATTATATGGTGATCACTCTCCCGTTCTCTCTGGCTTCGTGGCGGCTCCCTTGATCGGGTTGATCTGCGGATCAGCCGCAATCCGAATCCCCAGAAGGGACATGAGAGGAAATCCTTCCGTAAACCTCCGGGCCCGCTTACTTACTTGTCTACCTTGAGATCATTCAGCAGTCGCTCGATGTTCGTCACAGTCTTGCCGCTTGCGTCGGCTATCTGCTGGCGCGCTGGCGGCTCTTCGCGGTAATTTTCAATCCTGGCAGCAATCCTTTCCTGGTACGTGGAGATGTGCTCGTTCTGGTAAAACACGCCGATGGGTATCTTGTCGCCCCACTCGTTTGACTTTTCTATCACCTTGGCCATCTTGTCGTTCATTTCTAACGGGTCACGCACTATGCCGTCGTACCCCTGATCCTCCATCTTGTAAATGCGCGGCATCGCCCTCTTTGTGGTAGGATCGACTAGGTCCGCGCCCTGGAACCACTCTTTAGTGTTGATGTCATTGTAAGTCGGGCACGGCTGTAGCACGTCTACAAACGCCAGTCCCTTGTGCTCGACTGCCTTTCTGATGATATCCTTGAGGTGCCTGACGTCATACGAATACCCCCGTGCAATGAATGTAAAGCCGGAGACTAAGGCAAGCGCAATGGGGTTTACAGAGTTGTTCATGTTTGGCTGCGGCAATGATTTCGTTTTCATGCCAAGTTTCAAAGTCGGCGCCGCCTGTCCCTTTGTCAGCCCATAAACGGCATTGTTGAATATGATGTAGGTCATGTCCACGTTGCGCCTGCCGGCGCTAACAAAGTGGCCAGCACCAATGCCAAGCCCGTCGCCGTCGCCGCCAACCGCGATAACCTGAAGGTCAGGGTTTGCAAGTTTCGCTCCCTGCGCAAATGGCAGTACGCGGCCGTGAAGCGTGTGAATGCCGTACGTCTTTATGAAGTGAGGCGTCTTGCCCGAGCAGCCTATTCCGGAGAATATCGTCGCCTTGTGCGGCGGGATCTGCATGTCGGCAAGTGCCATCTGTATGGCGTTAAGTATCCCGAAATCGCCACAGTTGTGTAGTATGGCGTTCTCGCTAACATACGAGTTGACATCGTCTACTTCGAGGTTGTGCACGGGCCCGCTGTAATCGAAACTCTCGATCTTCTTGATAGGTAGCAGGACATAGTCAGGACCTAGAAGCGAGGAAGGCGATTTGCCAACATGCGGACCTGACTCGTACTCCCTGCCCAAGACCCTACACAGAACAGCAAAGTCGCGGTCATTCACTACCTGAACAGAGAACGATTTTTTGTGTATTCCGCTTGCTTTTGTCACGGAAATCACAGGCACTATCCACTGCCTTAGTAGGAGAGTCTTTACCTGCTCGCAGAGCGTGTTTGAGGTTGTCTTGAAGTTTGCGCGCAGCTGTTGGGTGTTGACCCAGCCGTCGCCCCTCCATAGCCCTTTTATCAGCTCTGCCTGTTTTTCGACTGGAAGCAACATCGCAAAATGCGGTATTTTCTTGTTGTAAGCCCCGTTGCCAAACCATTCCAAGAACAGCCTGCCAAGCGGAGCAGAATAGAAAGTCACTGTAATTCCCTTCCCCTTTGTGCGAAGAGACCCTTTCAGGCCAAACACCCGCATCATGGTTTCTTTTACATCGTCTAGGAATTCAACTTCATCGACGTGAAACGCAAAGCCTATCTCGCGGTCGTGCACGCATCCTTCTGCAATATAGTAACCGATCAACCGCAGAAAGCCTGCATCCAAAGGTATTCTCGGCGGCAGTTCTTTGCTCACCGTGTCTTTCTTACGCATGTGGTAATCGACATCAATGTGGTCCCTGTCCTCCTGCTCCTTCTGTATGGGATAGATGAGGTAGTCCTTTTCCTCGACCTCGTCAGCCCTCTTCCACACGGCGTCGTAACTGGTGTTGTGTAGCTTCTTGTTCCGGTCTGCGCGCTTTACTACGAGAATCGGATGTTCGGGAGTTGCAAAGGTTTCCCCGAAACACTTTGTCACTATCCTAAACATCCTGCCCCTGTGAATGTGGCTTATTATTTCAGTTACCTTATGGAACTTGCCGTCCCTGCCAAGCACCCGTTCGCCCACTCTAACATCTTGAATCTGTTTCGCAGAAGGGTTGCAGTGTATGGTAGTGTCAGGCAGTACGCAGCCTGCGCACCAATCGTTGTGCACCTCTGTCTTGTAGTCAGCTGGTTTAAGTGCCACCTTTCAGCACCTGTCTCCTTGCAGCATCTCCGGAAATTATTTGCATCACGGCGTTATAAACTTCCTCAAGCGACATCGGCCTGCCGTTGTACTTGACGACTTTGTAGTCGGGCGCGCGGCCGACATGTTGGCTGACAAGCGCGCCCAGCTGGCCGAGGTAGTTCATTTCGATGTTGGCAACGGCCTTGGCGCCTGCAAGCATAGACTTCACCAGTTCGGTAGGGAATGGGTTTAACAATCGCACCTGCACAAAGCGCACCTTCTTGCCCTCAGCCTCGAGCATCTCCATAGCGTCCAGTATAGCGCCCTTGGTCGAGCCCCAGCTTATTATCGCGACGTCGGCCTTTGGATCGCCAAACATCACCGCCTTGTCATCGTCTGGGATTTCCTTCAGCGCGAGCTCGAGCTTTTCCATTCGCTTGTCCACCATGCGCACCCTCATCTCGGGGTCTTCGGTGATATGGCCTTCTTCCGTGTGCTCGTCGCCCGTGTTCCAGAATATCGCGTCTTCTGTGCCAAGGGGTACTCTCGTGGTTATCGGATTGTCTGTCAGCTTGAAGCGCAGGTAACTGCCGGCCACCCCCTTGTCTTTCTCCGTTATCTTCGTGGCAAGCGCGCCCCGCTCTATCTTGACTCTTGCTGGATCGAAAACCTTGCAGGTCATCACGCTGTTTGCGATGGCCTTGTCCAGCAGGTGAATGACAGGCATCTGGTACTTGTCGGCAAAGTTGAACACCTTGATGCTGTCGTAAAAGCTCTCCTCGATGTCGCCTGACGCAAACACGATCCTCGGGAATTCGCCATGGCCAGCATTTATCGCAAACTGCAAGTCGCCCTGCTCGTGCCTCGTCGGCAGACCCGTCGACGGCCCTGCGCGCTGGTACAGTGATACTACGACCGGGACCTCGTTAATGCCGGCCCAGCCGAGCGCCTCTGCCATGAGCGAAAAGCCTGGGCCCGAAGTCGCGGTCGCGGACCTCGCCCCCGAGAGCGCTCCGCCAATTGCCATCGTTATCGCGGCTATCTCGTCTTCTGTCTGCATGACAACAGTCGAGCCCTTTTTGCCCGAGTCGTAAATGTCGAGTATCTCATGTGATTCCAGGTACTCGCTGTCGTCTGACGCGGGGGTGATGGGGTAGTATGTCTGGAATCTGCAGCCTGCGACCATCTTGCCCATCGCCGACGACTGGTTGCCAAGCACTATCATCATGTTGCTGTCTGCAGGACGAATCTTCAAGCGGTACTCGAACCCCGCAGGGTCCAGTTTTTGCTTGGCATATCCGTAGATGTGCGACGCGGCCTTGACGTTCATCTCAGCCACGCTCTCCTTTGCCTTGAAGATGTAGCGTATGGCCTTTGCAAGCGAGTCGGTGTCAAAATCAAGGAGCGCCATCGACGCGGAAAGCGCCATAACGTTTGTCATGCGGGTGAGCTTGCTGAGCGACGGGTTGTTCATATTGGACGCAAACTCCTCGAGCAGCTTGAAGTAGGGCATTGAGTACAGGACGGCACCGTTCTTTTTCGCAAACTCGAGCGCATCGTTGACCGTCGTGCCAAGCCCGCCCTTTTCAAGCATTGTTTTTATCCGCCTTGCAGCCGGGTCGTCGAGGGTCGGCACTTCGTCGACCTTGGTCTCGGAAGCATTGGCGTCGTAGAATATCGCGCCCCCTTTCGTCACCTTGTTAAAGTGCCTGAACACGGTCTCGGCGTCAAACGACACAAGCACGTTGATCTCGTCTACGGATGACCTTATCGGCTTCTCTGCGATTCGTACGGTAAAGTAGCTATGCTCGCCCTTGATGTTTGAATAGTATTCGCGTTTGCCAAACACGTGCAGGCCGCCAACCGCGCACGCCCTGGAGAATATGTTTGCGGCAGAATCCACCCCGGACCCCTGCCCGCCGCCGATGACCCAGGATAGAGAGTTTGTGATCATGACTATTATTTCTGGTCCCCATTTCTTGCTTTTAATAGTTTACAAATTGAAAAAGGAAAACAGTCAACCGCCGCCAGTCGCGGCGTCCAGTATGCAGCACTCGCACGAGTCCTTCTGCCCGCAATAGGGGCAGACACACATGCACGACTCGATACTGTTGCCGCAGTAGTCGCACAGGACGACCTCGTCGCTTGCCATCTGCTAGCTCACCGCATCCAAAGTTTTTATACTTTTTACTGAGAGCGCATCAGGTTTAGCGCGGATCCTGCCTTGAACCAGCCGATCTGCGCCTGATTGTACGAGTGTGTCAACGATATTTCATCGGAGGTGCCGTCGGCGTGCTGTATGACGCATTTCAGGGGCTTGCCCTGCTGCATCTCTGCAAGGCCGGCGATGCTCAGCCGGTCGTCCTCTTCTTTTATCTTGTCATAGTCGGCCGGGTTTTCAAATGTGAGCGCGAGGACGCCCTGCTTTTTCAGGTTCGTCTCGTGTATCCTTGCAAACGACCTTGCTATTACCGCCGCGCAGCCTAGGTAGCGCGGAGTCATGGCCGCGTGCTCGCGGCTTGACCCTTCCCCGTAGTTGCTGTCGCCCACTATGACCCAGCGTAGGCCCTTTGTCTTGTAGTCGCGAGCCACGTGCGGGTAAGGCTCGACCTGTCCCGTAAGCTGGTTCTTGCCGTTTCCAACCTGGCCGTCGCGGAACGCGTTCACCGCGCCAAGAAGCAAGTTGTCGCTTATTCTGTCTAGATGACCGCGGTACATCAACCAGGCTCCTGCCGGCGAGATATGGTCTGTCGTCGTCTTGCCCTTTGTCTTTGCAAGCACAGGTAATTGTTCAACGTCCTTGCCGTTCCACTTTGCAAAAGGCGCAAGCTTTTGGAGCCGGTCGCTTGCAGGGTCTATAACCACTTCAATGCTGTCAGGGTTTTCAGCGGGCGGCACGTACACGTCCCTTGCCTCTGCAAAGCCGGCCTTTGGCACTTCAGGCGCGGGCTTTGGAGGCTGCAGTCTGAACTTTTTGCCGTCAGGCGCCGTCAATTCATCTTTCAAAGGGTTGAATGAGAGCCTGCCGCCAAGCGCAAGCGCGATAACAAGCTCGGGGCTGCCGATAAAGTTCATGGTCTCCCGCCTCCCGTCGTTCCTGCCTGGGAAGTTGCGGTTGTATGAAGTGACAATAGTGTTGGGCTCGCCCTTTTTCAGCTCTGGCCTGCTCCACTGGCCGATGCACGGGCCGCAGGCGTTTGCTAGCACGTTTGCACCGATTTCCTTCAGTATTTGCATCTGCCCGTCCCGCTCTATGGTAGCGCGGATCATTTCCGAGCCGGGTGTAACTTGGAGCGGCACTTTTGTCTTTATGCCGTGCTTTTTGGCTTGCTCTGCGATGTCGGCCGCGCGTGACATGTCCTCGTACGAAGAGTTGGTGCAGCTTCCGATGAGCGCCACTGAAATGATGTCAAGGTAATTGTTCTTGTCCACGTCCTCGGCCATTTTCGATACCGGCCTTGCGAGGTCGGGCGTGTGAGGGCCGACTATGTGAGGCTCCAACGACGAGAGGTTAATCTCAATGAGCTGGTCAAAGTATCTGGCGGCGTCCTTTTCCACCTCGGGGTCTTCCGTCAACAATTCTTTGTGCATGTTTGCAAGGTCCGCAAGCTCTGGCCTGCCGGTCGCACGCAGGTAGGCGTCCATTCGCTCGTCGTAGGCAAACACCGAGCAGGTGGCACCGATTTCTGCGCCCATGTTTGTTATCGTGGCCTTGCCGGTACAGCTTATAGACCTTGCGCCGGGGCCGAAATATTCGATGATGGCATTCGTGCCGCCGGACACAGTCAGGTTGGCAGCAACGTACAGTATAATGTCCTTTGGCGCGGCCCAGCCGCTCAGCTCGCCCTTCAGGTAGACGCCTATCCTTTTCGCATACAACAGTTCCCAGGGCATGCCGGCCATCACCTCCGCCGCGTCGAGGCCCCCAACGCCGATTGCGACCATGCCAAGTCCGCCGGCGTTCGGGGTGTGCGAGTCGGTGCCTATCATGAGGCCTCCGGGGAAAGCATAGTTCTCAAGAACGACCTGGTGGATGATGCCGGCGCCCGGCTTCCAGAACCCGATGCTGTACTTGCGGCACGCAGACTCTAGAAATTGATAAACTTCATTGTTCTGCACGAGTGCAAAGCGCGTGTCAGTCGCGCTGTCCACCTTGGCCTGTATCAGGTGGTCGCAGTGCACCGTGGTCGGCAGCTTCACCCGCTTCAATCCCGCCTGCATGAACTGCAGGATTGTCATCTGCCCCGTCACGTCCTGGAGCGCGACCCTGTCCGGGTTCAGGAAAACGTAACTCTTGCCCCTTTCAGGCTCGTGAACCTGGCCATCAAGGTGACCGACCAGGATTTTTTCAGAAAGCGTCAGTGGTCTCTTTACCAGCTTTCTGTACTCGGCAATGTTTGCTCCAAGCTTATCGTACACCTTCTTGGCGAGCGCAGGCGTTGTCTCTATCGCTACCATCTGCACGAGAACCGGCGGTTTTGTCCAATATCTCTTTTTCCTTATCCTTTAATAACGACCGGCCGCCGCAGAGAGGCGGTTGGCTAGAAAGTTTGTCCTGGTCCTTGTAGCAGTCGTCGCCGTGATGGCGGCGCTTATTGCGCTCCCAAACCTGAACCGGGGGCCGCAGTCTGACCTGAGCATTGAGTACAGCCGGCAGCATCTTGCAAGCACTGATGCCGGTCTTGCGACGCAGAGCGCTGAACTGCTGAGCATCGCAGAAGACGGCTCTGCCACCTACACGCAGATAGGTGGCCAGGAAAGGCGGCTCTCTCTTTCAAGCGAAGAATTGAGCAGGATCAGGGCGTACATACTCGAAACGGGATTCATGCAGATACCTGTGACAAACTATCCGCAATCAGACGACGCGACCGAGTTCACGAAATATACGCTCCGCGTACGCAACGACGAGGGCCAGAAAACGTTCAACTGGGTCGACCCGGATGTGCATGAGGGTGTCATACCGCCCATAATCACAAACATCGGCTCTCAGCTTGACGCCGTCATGGACAGGTCCTGAGACAATATCTATATAGAGCGTTTCGGCGCAGACTGGCTGTAAATGACTATATCTCTTGTTTCCAGCGAGCCGCGCGCAAAGGGCGTCAAGGTGGACGAGCAGGTAAAGACGGTTCGCGGGACCACGCTTCTCAAGCGGGGCTTTGCCCACATGCAAAAACACGGCGTTGTCATGGACGTGACAAACGTCGAGCAGGCCCACATAGCCGAAGAAGCTGGAGCGGTAGCGGTCATGGTTCTGGACAAGCTTCCCTATGACGTGCGCAAGGCAGGAGGCGTCGCCAGGACTGCAAGCATCAAGGTCATTGAAGAGATAATGGACGCCGTGACTATTCCGATTATGGCCAAGTGCAGGATAGGCCACACTGACGAGGCGCGCGTGCTAGAGATAACCGGCGCCGACATGATAGACGAGAGCGAGGTGCTGACGCCGGCAGATGAGGAGCGCCACATCTGGAAGTGGGATTTCACCACGCCTTTTGTCAACGGCGCCAAGAACCTTGGAGAGGCACTCAGGAGGATAGAGGAAGGCGCCGCGATGATACGCACAAAGGGCGAGCCGGGGACCGGCAACGTCGCTGAAGCCGTGACGCACATCCGCATGGTCAACAACGACATCAGGAGGATTAGATCGCATTATCAAGATAACGACAGGCAAGAGCTGATGAAGGCGGCCCGCGAGTTAAAGGTCTCTTTTGCAATAGCAGAGGAAACCGCGCGCCTTGGCAGGTTGCCTGTTGTCAATTTCGCGGCAGGAGGCATAACTACTCCGGCTGACGCAGCTTTTCTTATGAGGCTTGGGTGCGACGGCGTTTTCGTGGGCTCTGGAATATTCAAGTCAGAGGACCCGGCGCAGCGCGCACGCGCAGTGGTGCTTGCGACCACGTTTTACGACGACGCCAAGATAGTGAGGGAAGCTCAAAAGATGGTCGACGAGAAAAAGTCGCTCCTGGGACTCGACACCAAGAACCTAGAGCTGAAGATGCAGGAA
>Ga0209431_10000637_pt1 | contig 29408 bp, 19 predicted proteins | sample RifCSP13_3_FD_184021 | JGI IMG/M metagenome (GOLD analysis project Ga0209431, IMG submission 184021) | Soil microbial communities from Rifle, Colorado - Rifle CSP2_sed 13_3 (SPAdes) (version 2) | ecosystem: Environmental > Terrestrial > Deep subsurface > Rock core/Sediment | place: Rifle...
CTGGTGTATCCGGATTTTTTCCGGATTGGATTACTTTCTGGCCTATCAGCCTGAGATTGGATGCAGCCATGTAATATACCAGGGTGTCCGCCGAAGGCACTGTTATTTTGTCTTCGGGATAACCAAGGCAAAAGGCCACTGAAGATGATTCATCCCTTTGTGTAAGCGGAATTCCTGTAAATGAGGCCGCAGCAAATGCGGAGGTAATCCCGGGTATAATCTCAACATGAATGAGTCTTTCCCGAAGGTAATCGAACTCCTCCCCTCCTCCGCCAAAAATCTGCGGATCCCCGCCTTTCAGACGGACCACCTGTTTCCCTTCCAGGGCCGATTTATAAAGCATTGCGTTTATTTCATCCTGGTTGTAACTGTGTTTGTCTTTCCTTTTGCCCACATATACTTTTTTGCAGGTGAAATTATTCAGCCAGGTTTGATCGATCAGATCATCATAAAAAATGATCTCAGCCCTTTTCAATGCCTTAAGTCCCTGAACAGTGATCAGATCAGCGCTCCCGGGACCAAAACCAGTGAGATAAACCTTTCCGAAATTTTTCCGGATATCAATTTTATGAAACAGGCTTTTAAGATATGCGTTATTTGCTTTGGCGACAAGGGCCAGGCTGCCCTGTAATGGATGTGTTTCAAAGGGAAGAATTTCTGATACGATATAGGACAGATCCAGGCGTTTCAGCGCACAGAGGGCTACCACGAGGGCGTCCATTTTTCCGCGCTGCACAAGGCTGATACGCTCTTCAATTGTGCCACGGACAGATTCGATGGATAAATCGGGGCGGTGCTGCAGCAGTTGTTGTTTTCTTAGCCTGGAGCTCGTGGCTACCCTGGCTCCCGGGGCCAATTCGGAAAGCCTTTTTTTGCCGACAGAAACCAGGGCATCCTCAGGATACAATCTCTCCGTAAGCGCAATTACTTCCAGGCCTTCGGGCAGCGGATAAGGCAGGTCTTTTGCGGAATGCACCGCAATATCCGCCTCATCGTTTAAAATAGCCTGATCAAGTTCAAAGGTGAAAAAATCGGCACGGGTATTTTCAAGCAGGGATATTTCAGGATGCTTATCGCCATAAGAGGCAATTGGAATTTTGCGAATGGGCAAATCGGGGAAGTGCTGTTTAATCTCCTCCAATTGAATGGCAGAAAGCCGGCTGTTTCGAAAGATCATTCGCAATGAATTCATATTCGTTTGTTTTATGGCATGATAACTTGCTGTAAAGCTGGTTCCTGTTGCATTTGCCAGTCCATTAGCCGACCAAGTTCATATTCAATGATCATTTCAGCCATTTGCAATGATTCCCTGCGTTTATGCAGATTCTGATTAATGCCCTTTTCAATATTATCAAGCGTGAATAACCGGACATCAGCTATATCGCCAATTTTCGGATCTGCATTGCGTGGCCATGAAAGATCTATTATGCAGAGCTTTTTACCGGAAGGAATATCTGTGTTGCTCAGGAGATAACCGGGCGCCGATGTACATAAAATAAGCACATCGGAAATTTCCAAAAGACGTGGCAAGTAGCTTAAGGGCAAAGTACCTTTTCCGGAGGATTCAGGTATTCCTTCCAATTTATACCGGGTCCTGTTAACAATATTCAGACCTGAAACGCCACTTTGTACAAGCCATTTAAACAGTTTGTGCGTAATATCATTAATTTCCACAAGCGTTACTTGGAAAAGCCTGTGCATGTTTTTCGACAGCTTTCCTTTGCCCGCAGATTCGATATATGCTTTCTTTACCTGGGCTTTCACAGCTGTATCCCCTATAAAGACCGAATCAAGGCCGCAAACCAGCCGGAACAAATGCCGGGCGGTTTCCTCATTCATTTCTCCATAGCCTGAATATATTTCCAGTCGTTTGCAGGTTTGAATTATTACAGTATCATTTGTGGTTTGCATCTGAATTTTCTTTTTAAAATCCTCAACATCTGCAATCTCCCTGATATTATAATTGCAATGTGTAATCATTTTCAAGAAAGTTTTTAATCCTGTTTCTTACTTCAATTGATTTAAATACTGACCTTGCATTGGATGTAACTGCCACGCTTATATAGTCCTGCTTATAGATTGCAGGAGAAACAAAATCACACAACGGGGGATTATCCACGACATTTACCAGTATTCCCATCTCTCTGCAATCATGGTAAACCTGTTCATTCAGTGACTTGATATTCGTGCACGCATACACCAGGAATGATCCCCTGAGATCTGACTTTTCATAGGGTTTTTCGGTACTGTGGATTCCCCGGCTTTTGATCTCCCCAATTACTTCGGTTGCAACCACCCTTATACTTGTTCTGTATTGCTGAAGGGATTTTATTTTATGCATTGCAATCCGGCCGCCGCCTATCAGCAATATTGTTTTGTCCTGCACATCAATGGCTATCGGCATGAATTCTTTGTTTAAATCAGTTTTATTCATTGCTTGCGTGAATAAGTCAATATTAAAATCAGATGAATTTGGGGTATGACAGAAACAAGGGTCCAGCTTTTCTAAAATCCGGAAAGCAGAAATCAGGATGGGCTTAGTAACAGCAACAACAATAAAATGGTGGCATGCATCAAATAATTTAGCAAACAAAATGGATGAAATACAATATCCTGAAAATACAGCCCAAAGTTGGCAACATTTTTGTCTATATAATATCCCGCTTTTGCGGTATTTTGCGTAACCTGTTTATGGTATATATTGTGAAATCGATTCCGTCCATTACCTTTGCCATGAATGACCGTTTTATAAATTTTATCCATGTATTCAAAGGACGATACGATTTGTGCCCTGTCTACACCGCCCGGTCTCGGTGCAATTGCAGTAATCCGTTGCAGCGGAGCCGGTGCCCTTGAAACAGCAGGCAAAATCATTCAATTTCCAAACGGCAGGCATGCACTTTCTGAACAGGCACCGAACACCATTCATTTTGCAACGGTATATGATGATTCGCAAATTGTGGACCAGGTAATGGTGGCGGTTTTCAGAAGTCCGCACTCTTATTCGGGTGAAGATATTGTGGAGATCAGTTGTCACGGTTCACCCTATATCCAGAAGAGGATCCTTGAATTGCTCGTGGATTCAGGCGCCAGAATGGCAACCGCCGGTGAATTCACCATGCGGGCATTTCTGAACGGCAAGCTCGATCTGACCCAGGTGGAAGCCGTGGCTGACCTGATATCATCCGGGTCGCGCGCAGCCCATCAGGTTGCCATGAGGCAGATGCGGGGAGGATTCACCCGTGAGATCAAAAAGCTGCGCGACAAACTCCTGAATTTCACTTCCCTGGTAGAACTGGAACTTGATTTCAGTGAGGAGGATGTTGAATTTGCCGATCGCGGTCAGCTTAAAGCTTTGCTGGACAAGATCACCGATACCCTGTCCCGGCTCAGCGATTCCTTTGCGCTGGGAAATGTTATAAAAAATGGTATTCCGGTGGCCATTGTAGGAAAGACCAACGTAGGAAAATCCACCCTGCTCAACCTGCTTGTCAGTGAGGAAAAGGCCATAGTTTCAGATATTGCAGGAACCACACGCGATTCCATCGAAGACCTGATCAGCATCCGGGGGGTGCATTTCAGGCTGATCGATACAGCCGGTTTGCGGCATACCGAGGATGCCATCGAAAAGCTGGGAATTGAGCGGACCTGGCAAAAAATTGACCAGGCAGCGGTCATCATCCAGGTGCTGGATACGGCCAGCAACCCGGAAGAGATAACTCATCTCACCCAACAGATGAAGGCCGCTCCCGGTGCGGAAGAAAAACACCGGATCGTGGTGCTGAACAAAATGGACACAGTTACCACCGAAAAGCTTGAAAAAATAATGACCGGGTTTAACGGGCTGCTTAGTCGCAGTGAACCCCTGATCGCCCTTTCGGCAAAATCAGGGACAAACCTGGCCAGGCTGGAACAGGCCCTCGTGGAAGTTTCAGGGTCAGCGGTTGCCGGAGAGAACGATGTGATCATTACCAACGTGCGGCATTACGAAGCCCTGGAAAAGGCGTTGTCTGCCATGAAAAGGGCCAGTGTTGGACTTACCGGTGGACTTACCGGCGACCTCCTGGCCCAGGACATCCGTGAAACGCTGCACTACCTGGGAGAGATCACCGGAGAGATCACCAATGATGAGGTGCTGGGTAATATTTTCAGGAATTTTTGTATCGGAAAATAGGGACGAGATCATTTCCGTCAACTTATGCAATTATACGAATTTCGCCTTTCAGGGCAATAGTTTAATCCATACTGTTGTTGTATTACTCATTTTATTTTTCATGATAAAATTTTAATATAGTTTTTCTTTTCAAATACTTCTCTTACAAGCTCTGGCTATTTTTGTTGTTCCCATTGACCTCGAATTTAAACACTTTAAAAAGATAGGCAAATGCTGGAAGTATAAGTAAAATGCCAACTATTAACGCATATACCAATAAATCAATTGTTCTGTCAGGTGCCTTGCTATTCCAGACAGTCAAATGGGAGCCATCTGCTATGAATATCATTACCGGAAATTGAACAGCAAACCAACCAATAATAATACATGCTGTTTGTATTCCGGCCAATAACCTTGTCTGTACACTATTCCCTCGTTTTATATTCCTCCATAAAAATGGAATGGTCAGAGTCGCAACGACAATACTTACTACACCTATCCAGGAATGAATAAACCGGCTAAATAAATGTAATTCATACATTTCGGCAACTACAAACACTCCCAGGCCTGACAATATCAACAATATATAAAATGTCCGTGATATTTTTGCAAATGTCAGGTAGGATTCTTCGTCATGTGCTTCTCCGATAAGATAAACAGCGGCCAGCCACCCACACAAAAGTGTTAGAAAAATACCCGTTGTAAAAGTGAAAAAGTTAAACCAGGGAGAAATAAATATATCGTAAAAAGTACCATCAAAGTTGGCTGGTATTTTTCCCAGAATAATTGCCCCAAGGGTAACACCAAGAAAAAAGGGAGTTATCAGACTTGATATTCGGAAAGATTGGGTATAATACTTCTGAGTATTGTCTTTTATGGTATCGTAATACCGAAAAGTAAAGGCAGCACCCCTGAAGACAATACCTAAAAGAACAATAAAAAGGGGGATATGTAAATACGTAGTAATCGTTGTGAAAACAAAAGGAAATCCATTAAAGAGGATCACTATAGCTAATATAAGCCAGATATGGTTTGCTTCCCACACTGGGGCAATTGCTTTTGAAATTATATCAATACCTTTCTTTCCGGAAAATAATTCAATTATTCCAGCACCAAAATCAGCACCACCAAGCAGTACGTAGAGTAAAACTGCAATTCCTAAAACAAATATGAGAATTTCAATCAAGTGTATTGAAGATTTGATGATCCATATGAATAGCCAATATCTGGCGGCGCATCAGCCAAAAAACCAAAAAAGTAAGCAAGATATAAATGAAGGTGATGGTATAAAATGAAAACTGAATACCTGGCATAGGCGTAACAGCGTCGCTGGTTTTCATGATGCCATAAATGATCCAAGGCTGCCGCCCCACTTCTGTTACAATCCAACCGGCTTCTACAGCAATGAACCCAGTGGGTGTCAGCAATACCATCGTTTTTAACCACCATCGTTTATCAAGATTTTCTTTCCACCAGAATTTAAAAATCAGGAATAGAATTCCTGCTCCCATCATTAATATACCCATGAACACCATTAACTGAAATGCATAATGAACAATGGCTACCGGCGGCCAATTCTCTTTGCTTGTCTTGTCCAATCCTTCCACTTCAGCATTAAAATCCCCATGGGCCAGAAAGCTTAATAATTTGGGAATATGCAAAGCGTATTCGACCTTCTCTTCTTTAACATTTGGTATTCCCCCAATTACAAGTGATGCAGGCTGTGCAGTTTTGAACAGCGATTCCATTGCTGCTAATTTTACTGGTTGTAGTTCGGCTACCCTTTTTGCAGAAAAGTCACCACTAAGGGGTTGCAGGATTGCTGCCACGGTTCCAATGCCAAGTGCAATGCGTAAAGCCTGCCGATGGAAATCGTTTCCTTTGTGATGAAGCAACATATATGCATGTACGCCGGCCACTGCGAAACTTGTTGATGCAAAAGCCGCAATTGTCATGTGCAACGCCTGATGAAACCAGGCTTTATTAAACATTGCCTTCACCGGATCGATGTTGATGGCCTGACCATTAACCCAGTCAAAACCTGCCGGACTATTCATCCATGAATTAGCAGCAATAACAAATATTCCGGATAGTACTCCTGCTATTCCAACCATAAGCCCGGAGGCCAGGTGAATGCGCTTGTTAACCCGATTCCTTCCATATAAAAATATGCCAAGGGCAATAGCTTCCATAAAAAAGGCTGTTCCTTCCCACGAGAAAGGCATTCCAATAATTGCACCTGCATGTTCCATGAATTTTGGCCATAACATTCCTAATTCAAACGACAATACTGTTCCTGATACAGCACCGACGGCGAAAAAAATTGCCACTCCCCTCGCCCAGGCTTTTGCCAGATTCAGGTATACTTTCTGTCCGGTTTTTATCCATTTCAATTCGGCTACAAACATTAACCAGGGCATGGTCATTCCAATGCAGGCAAAAACAATGTGAAATACAAATGAAACGGCCATTTGCAATCGTGCAGCAAGAAAATCATCCATGGCTTATTGAGTTTTTTCTATTTATTTTTAACTAAACACTTTATAATTGCTGCTTGAATTATTCTGACATCAGGCATGAATAAAACAAAGTTGGATGGGTAAAAGACGTATTCGTGTCACCATAATGAGTTTCTGCAATAAAACGTCCGTCAATATATTGTAAATCAAAATTATCAATAATCTCTGTTGGAATTCGGAATTGTTAGAACACTTTTATGGTATGATTTGTTCTAATCTATTGATAACTTTTGCTTTGAATATTTGGAAAGTAAAAGCGGATAAGTTCGCTGTTCAGTTATTTGAAACTTAAAACTTCAATTTATGAATGGAATATCAGAATTGTGTAAGGTAATGTCAACACCACTGGGTGAGTTTAAATACTTTAGCCTGAATGAACTTCAAAAAGAAGGTATTGATGTTGAGGAATTTCCGTTTTCAATCCGAATTCTATTGGAAAATATAATTCGAAATTACAACGGTGTTAGTTTCAGTAAAGATCACTTAACCAACATCTTAAATTGGAGTCCAAAGTCGGCACAAAACGAGATAGCCTATTTACCGGCAAGAGTACTGATGCAGGACTTTACCGGTGTTCCTTCTATTGTAGATATCGCATCCATACGATCTGAAGTAGCTCGTAAAAATATTGACTCTCAAATCAATCTTCAGGTTCCGGTTGACTTAATTATCGATCATTCCGTACAAGTCGATTTTTTTGGTACAAACTATGCCCTCCAGCGAAATGTAACTCTGGAATATGAACGAAATAGTGAGCGGTATTCATTGTTGAAGTGGGCCAAAACCTCTTTCGAAAACTTTAACGTACTTCCTCCCGGCATGGGTATTTGCCACCAGGTAAATCTTGAATACCTTGCAAAAGTAGTCACTATGAGAGAAGGAATTATATTTCCGGATACTTTGGTAGGTACTGATTCTCATACTCCAATGGTAAATGGAATTGGCGTTATTGGCTGGGGAGTTGGTGGAATTGAAGCCGAAGCCGTTATGCTCGGACAACCAATTTACATTATGCTTCCTGAAGTAATCGGATTAAAACTTACAGGAAATTTAAAGGCAGGAACAACATCAACCGATTTAGTATTATCAGTTGCTGAACTATTAAGAAAGAAAGGCGTAGTCGGAAAATTTGTGGAGGTATTTGGCGATGGTTTAAATCATTTGACAGTACCCGATAGGGCAACAATTTCCAACATGTCGCCCGAATTCGGATGCACGGTAACCTACTTTCCGCCCGATCATAAAACACTGGAATATATACGGATTACAGGAAGGGATGATAAACACATAGAAACCGTTGAAAAATATTTGAAGACAAACCTGTTGTGGCGGAAAAATGAAGATAAGATAAAATTTACAGAGGTTATCGAACTAAATTTAGGAGATATAGAACCATCCATAGCCGGTCCAAAGCGACCGCAGGACAAAATTGAATTGACCAATGTAAAAGGTAGGTTTATTGATATTTTGAAAAGAAGCTACGAGAGAGGATATGTACCTGTGGATGAAAGAGCTGAAGGACGATGGTCGAATGAAGGCGGGCATCTCGATGAAAATATTTCGGGAGCAGATTCAGAAGATCAAAAAATTAAATCTGCCGGTATTGAAATACAACCGGAAAGTAAAAAGAAGAACGGATTCAAAAGTGTAATAATTAAAGTTGATAATTCGGAATACATTATAAGTGATGGGACACTGGTTATTGCTGCAATTACCAGTTGTACAAATACTTCCAATCCGAGTGTTATGATAGGCGCCGGATTGCTTGCCCAAAAAGCTATCGGAAGAGGGCTGATGACCAAACCCTGGGTTAAAACAAGTCTTGCCCCGGGATCAAAAGTTGTAACAACGTATTTGGAGAAGGCCAATTTGCTGCTCTTTTTAGAGGCGCTGGGCTTTCATGTAGTTGGTTTTGGATGCACCACCTGTATTGGAAATAGCGGACCACTGCCAGTTCATATTAATAAGGCCATCATCGACAATGAACTGGTGGTTGCTTCCATTCTTTCAGGCAACAGAAATTTTGAAGCAAGAATCCATCCGCTTATAAAAATGAATTTTCTGGCTTCTCCCCTACTTGTAGTTGCTTATGCAATTACCGGAAGGATTGATATCAATTTTCAGGATGAGCCTCTAGGTTTTGATCCGAATCTTGAACCGGTATATTTACAAGATATCTGGCCAACTTCGGAAGAGATTCAAACGGTAATGAATCAGGTATTGGATTCGAAAGACTATATTGCTAATTACAGAGATATTTTTGAGGGTGATGAAAAATGGAAAATGCTGAATTCTCCCGGAAGCAATGTATATCAATGGGATGAAAAATCGTCCTACATCAAAGAATCGCCGTTTTTTAAAGATATTTCCACAAAACCTCCTGAAATTTCGGATATTAAATCGGCAAGGGTATTGCTGAAATTAGGAGATTCGATAACCACCGATCATATTTCTCCAGCTGGTTCCATCGCTGAAAATTCTCCGGCTGGTGACTATCTCAAAGCTCATGGTGTTGATAGAAAGGATTTTAATTCCTACGGTTCGCGCAGAGGAAATCATGAGGTAATGATGAGAGGCACTTTTGCCAATGTCCGTTTAAAAAATAATTTGGTTGATCAGGAAGGTGGTTTTACTATGCACTTTCCAAGCGGTAAGGTCACAACAGTGTTTGACGCTGCTGAAAAATACAAAGCAGAACAAATTCCACTCATTGTTATTGCCGGAAAAGAATATGGAAGTGGTTCTTCACGCGATTGGGCTGCAAAAGGAGTTTCGTTATTAGGGGTTCGGGCTATTATTGCCGAAAGTTTTGAACGGATACACCGGAGTAACCTGGTGGGGATGGGCGTTTTACCTCTTCAATTCAGAAAAGGCGAAAACAGCTCGTCTCTTGATTTAAAAGGAGATGAAAAGTTCGATATTTTGAATCTTGAAGAGATTACTCCATACAAGGAAATTCAAGTTCTGGTAACAAAACCATCAGGAACACAATCAGAAATTAATGTCATTGCAAGGCTCGATTCGTTAATGGAAATAGCCTATTATCAAAATGGTGGAATATTGCATTATGTGTTAAGAAGTTTTCTTGAAAAAACCAGTAATGGAAAGGATTGATATGTACAAATCTATGATTGATTACACCGCTTCTTATACCGATCAGTATCAACTGACCATGTCCCAGGTATATTTTCTGCATCGGAAAATAGGGACAAGGGACGAGAACATCGCCGTCAACTTAAACACATATATGGATTTCGCCCTTATCTTTATGCCATATGGCACAAAGATAAGGGCTTAATTGGCCCGATTCCAAACCAAAATTTAAGAAAGTTGTTAATTTAGCAGGATGAAAATATCTTTTGAAAATAAAAATGCCCTGGTTGGAGGCAGTACACAGGGTTTGGGGAAAGCAATTGCCATTCAGCTGGCCGCATGCGGAGCAAATGTTACACTGATGGCCCGGAATGAAGACAGGCTTAAAAAGGTCCTGCAATTACTGAATACGGAATCCGGGCAAAAGCATGGATATCTTGTAGTTGATTTTTCTGACCTGGAACATTTTAGAAAAACGATTGGTGATTTTTTGAGGTCACACCCAATTCACATTCTGATTAATAATACACAGGGGCCTGAAGCGGGAAGCGTTTTGGAGAAAGGCCCGGCACATTACCAGGATGCATTTAACCTGCTTTTTCAAACCGTTTGTTTCACTACGCTGGAAGCTTTGCCGGCTATGCGAAAAATTGGTTATGGACGCATAATCAATGTTTCCTCACTTTCCATCAGGGAACCTTCCCAGAATCTTGTTCTTTCCAACACGATACGAATTGCAGTCACCAGCTGGGCAAAATCGCTTGCCACGGAAGTCGCCAGGGACAATATAACCGTAAATACCATTCTCACCGGTAATTTTGACACCGAGCGAATGAGCTATCTCATCGGCTTACAGGCAAAATCAAAAGACCTGGGTTATGAAGAATACAAAGCTTCCAGAATAGAGGCTATACCAATGAAAAGACTTGGCAGGCCGGAAGAATATGCTTACCTGGTTGCTTTCCTGGCTTCGGATTATGCTTCGTATATTACCGGGACAAATTTTCCGATCGACGGCGGGCTTTTGAAATCTATCGGGTGATCACCGCGTCAAACCATCATATGAAACAGCGCTGGAAAAAAATACTGAGGATCACCTTGTTTGCCGCTATATTGCCGGTCATCTTTCTTTTTGTTGTTTATGTAAGGGCACTCAGCAACCTGCAGAATAAAAAGGAATTACTGAGCTTTAAAAATGCAGCTGCCTCTGTGGTGTTATCCCAGGAAGGTGAACTCATCGGGAAGATCTTTAGTGAAAACCGGACAAATATTTCATACGACCAGATTCCCATAAACCTCATACAGGCATTAATTGCGACAGAAGATGCCCGTTTTTATAAACACAGCGGTATTGATTCAAGAAGCCTGTTAAGGGTCCTCTTCAAAACAATTCTGTTTAACAGGAAAGCTGCAGGAGGAGGAAGCACCATCACCCAGCAGCTGGCAAAGAACATGTTTGGCAGAAAAATCACCGGCCCGTTTGCCATTTTCGTAACCAAGACGAAAGAGATCATGCTGGCACGACGGATTGAGAGCGTATTCTCAAAGACGGAAATCCTAACCCTTTATTTTAATACCGTACCATTCGGAGAGAATGTTTTTGGTATTGAAGCGGCGTCTCAGCGTTATTTCAGCAAAAGAGTCGAACAGCTGGATATTGAAGAATCTGCAGTTTTAATTGGCATGCTTAAGGCAAATAGTTTGTTTAATCCCAGGCTTTATCCTGATAATTCAAAAAAAAGAAGAAATGTGGTACTGAGCCAGATGCTGAAATACAATTACCTGGAAAAAGCAGATGCCGATTCTATCAGCCAACTGCCATTGGTTCTAAACTATTCGAACCTTGAATCACAAGGACCGGCCGACTATTTCCTTTACCAGGTAAAAAAAGAAGTAAAACAGATCCTGGAAAATATTAATCAATCCACCGGCAAAGTATGGAATGTTGAAGAGGACGGACTGATTATTACAACTACGTTAAACCTTACCCTCCAGAACTTTGCAAATAAATCTTTCCGGGATCATCTGTCTGTGATGCAGAAAAGACTGAATAAGCAATATGCAGACGGATCAGGAAAAATATTTATGGATGAACTGGCAGAAAGTGAACTGAAAAAACTAAAGCTTACCGAAAAGGCTGATGAAGTCGGCCTCCGGCAGGTTTTTGACTGGGATGGGGCCTTCTCCGATACAATTTCTGTTGCAGATAGTCTGAAACATACCCTGCAGTTGTTGCATGCCGGTCTGATTGCTGTAAATCCGGTAACCGGAGCTATCAAGGCATGGGTTGGTGGTATCGATTTCAGAACACAGCCTTATGATCAGATACTTGCGAGGAGGCAAATGGGTTCAACCTTTAAACCCATCCTGTATGCCTCTGCCCTTGAGGAGGGAATTAATCCTTGCTTTTACCTGGAGAATGACTCCGTTGCCATATCAGGGTATGAAGAATGGAGTCCAACAAATTTTGACCATTCTTCCGGTGGAAAATATTCGGTTGCCGGCTCACTGGTTCACTCTATGAATATCCCGGCCTTTAACCTGTTTTTGAAAATTGGATTTGACGGACTTGATGCCTTGTGGAGAAATCTGGGATTTTCTTTCCCCTTGATGAACACTCCTTCACTCGCCATGGGGATTGCCGAAGCAAATATTCAGGAACTTGCCATTGCCTGCTCTTCTTTCCCAAACGGCGGTTTTAAGATCACACCACAACAATTGGTATCCATAAAAAGCCCCGGTGGAGAGGTAATCTGGCAACATGAATTCCCCGAAGCCCAGGTCAGGGTTTTATCCGACAGAACTAGCCGGTTAATGAATGCCATGCTGCAAAAAGCTGTCAATGAGGGTACAGGAAGCTCATTGCGTTCGGTATATGGTGTAAATTTACCAATAGCAGGGAAAACAGGAACTTCTCATGAATATACCGATGCCTGGTTTATAGCTTATAATCCCGGGCTGGTAGTGGTTAGCCGGGTGGGAGCATCACTCCCGGCGGTTCATTTCAGTAACAGCACAAATGGTTCGGGCAGCAGGCTTGCATTACCACTGGTAGCGTTGACTTTGAAGCAGGTACAGTTCAATACCGATTTAAGGAAACATCTTATTACCCCTTTCCCGGAATTATCGCCGGATTTGGCGAAGGAACTCGGGTGCCCTGATTATAAAGAAAAAAATGCCTTTGATAATTTCATGAATATTTTTAAGAAAGATAAGATCACTTTTGATAAGGAGGTCAACAAAACTGAACGGAAAAAGAGATCTTTTTTCAAAAGATTATTCGAAACAAAATAATAAAATTCATGGTTAATTTCAGGCCTAAACCATATGCGTTCTGGGTAATGGCTTAACACATGTCTTTAATTTAAATCATTGTGTTAACCTGTTGCGCTACCTTATATGCCATTTTCGCACAATGATCCATGCAACGGCCGGATATGAATTCTTCCGAATCTTTTGTTTTAGAAAAATCATACCCCCAAATATCACGGCATGAGGTGGAACCGAATTCTTTCCGGAACCAGGAGCCTAATTCTTCACTTAGCAGTATTGACCGGTTAAAATTATTTATGTCCTCATTCATTGCCTCGTTACTCTTACTTCGCAGTAACCTGTTCATTTTTGAAACTCTCGAATAGCTGTCCTCCATTTTTGCGGTTTTGGCACTTAATGCCGTAACTCCTGCGGCAAGCGCCCCGCAGGTCCTGTTCAACATGGCTATACCACCGATGAATATCCAGGAAGAACCGAAAAGTTCTTTTGTGATTGAAAATTTGCTGCTAAGGTTATGCAGCACGTTATGGGCACAATGGAATTTATGATCTTCAAATGCCTTCAGCAATCCTGTATAAGATTCAGTTGCCTCCCCGGATAAACAGCCAGTGCTCGACATTGCCTTTGAAAAAGGTTTATGAAAGGTGCAAACAGCTTTCGTGCATGACGACATACCCCCCTGCCGTATCTTGCTGCAAATACCTGAATTGTTACAAGCAATAAACTCATTTACATATAGTTGTGATTTATAAAGCAGGTTAAGTTCTTCGGCAATTGAATTGAAACCATTTTTCTGAAAACCGGCAAACATCAAAGGTGCCGTCAGGCATCCACACTCCGTATCAGGGCCGGCTATGCCCCCGGCCATTGCGCCGGTATACAGAACCATTTCCGTATTATCAATACCATTTATTTCGAGAAGCGTTTGCATAACGCTTGGTGCACAGTGTCCCATCCTGTGCACATTGTTAAAGCTTCTTAGCTTTTTTGAATTGAAAATACCATAACCAATCATGCCGGCTGCGCTCATGGCTGCAAGTGCAAGGACAGTTTTTCTGGTAAATTCCCTCCTGCTGATTGGTGCATTGACTTTTTGCTGGTGCATACTTTTCACTTTGGTGACCCCGTACTTTGCAATATCGTGAATTATGCGACAAATATCCTTATCTGCAAATAAAAAAAGGTATAAACAACCGACCAGAAAACCTGGCCGGCTATTAACAACAGAAAATTTGATTTCCTGATCCCGTAATACTTAACCATGAGGAATGACCCCAGGGGTATGGATAAGATCACAGGGCTCAACATCACAATTCCGAACAAGCCATAAGCAGATTTAATTTTTACCAGTCTTCTGGTTGATTTCGTAAATATTTTCCATGCTTTTCTGCGAAACTTCAACTTATCGTGCCAGTAATTGTCCCACATTTTAAGGAGAAAACCGGAAAGATATACTGAAACCAGAGCTCCTATAATGCCCCCGATGTTTGAATAAAGCAGGGTTTCAGCAAATGACATTTTCATGACATAAATTGCAACAGGAAATGTTGCAGCAAATTTCCAGGAACAAAAAAAGATAATGGTAATTTCTCTCATGGTGCCGTAAAATACACCCTGTATTCTCCGTCAGATCTCTTATCCAACCAGTGTTTGCAGCCGAGGCTCAGGGTTTTGTCCAGCAGGGGCGCAGGTATAAAGGGTGCTACTATTTCCAGGATCTCATGATCCCTGAGTTTTTTAATGGCTGCAAGCACTTCATGCACAGGTTGCTCACCCCTGTTCAGCATTTCACGGATATCAAACGTGTTTACAACGGCCTCCTTTTTAAACCAGCCGGGGCAATCCGTTGTGTACCCGGCACCCATGTCATCAATTTGTTCAATGCTGTCCTGCCCAGCTTTCTCACGCAGCCTGTTCACCAGGTCTTCCACGTTAAGTCCGCCAATGATGGCTGCCTGACCAATGCTGGTAATTCGTGTAATGGTTTTTCGTAAAACAGGGTTCTTCAGCTTTTTAAATTCAGGCGCCGAGGCAATCAATATATCTTCCAGCTGGGGATAAGCCTCAAGCAGATCATATATTTTAGTTTTCGGGGTAATGATCAATTTATCCATAATTACTCTTTATTACCGGTGTAGGAGAGTATCCGCTGTTCGCCTTCGAGTTTCCGGGCATTGGTTAAATCCTGCGATACTTCCAGTGTGCCAAGGTATTCCCCGTTCTCATCCCGCAAGGCATAGTATTCGATATAGATGAACTTTCCCTGCATCTGGATCCAGAAAGGTGCGTGGGATGCCTTACCCGATTTGAAGTCATCGAGAATTTTCTCAATAATATGAACGCTTCCCGGGGGGTGGCATAACCTAACATCGCGGTTGATGATGGAACGGCTCCTGGCAAAAATGCGGTGGCTGCCCTGGGTAAAATACTTAACCTTATCGTTTTTGTCCACGAATGTCATATCAACAGGCACCGTGTTTAAAATAGCCCTGATTTCCCCGGCTGTGAAACTTCCAGATGGCAACTGAATGGAACCATTTTCATTGGTTATGCCTGCGTTTTCATAATTTTCAACGATCAATCCTTCCGGTTTCCATTCTACCTGGGGATCATACAGGGTAAAACCGAATTCGAGGGTTTGTTTGTTAATATGCCACCAATCCTCTGTGGTAAACACATCCATACACATGGGGAAAAGGATTTCCTCCTCCTTTCTGGTCATATCACCCAGGGCTTTTAAAACGGGTGCATAGAGGATTTCCATGGCATCCTCCAGGTCGGCTTTTTTCAGTTCCACGGTTCTCAGAATTTCTATACAGCCTTTCAACTGGTCACGTATCTCATCATGTTTTCCCCACATTACCTTGGGAGGACCCGTAATATTTTTTTTCTCAAGGTAGGGGAACACGAGATACTCTTTGCGCCGGTAATGCTTGTCAACATCCATCAGTTCGTTGAAACACGACAATAACTGCAAGGCCTGGTCCCTGAAATTTGCTTCGGTTACGGCATGCAGATTTCCCAAAATTGATCCGGCCTTTTGCACCACTTTAAGCAGTTCCCGGTTCTCGTGCCGGAATACATCCACGGGGTGTCCTTCCGGAATTGCCTGTGCATTGCTCAGATCGATATGCCCATCGAGCACTTCGCCGTGTACATCGCAAAGTTTCATAACCTCGGTTTCGGGCAAGCCCTCCTGTATAAGTTCCTGTTCCACCTCAACCACCTCGCCATAGGGGACCTGCTGAAGGGTATTGATCAGTTCGGCCCGCACCTTTCCGGGATCTTCTCCCTGGTGCAGTTTCAGGATAAGCTCTTTCAGCTTTTCTTTTCTGAATTTTGAATTGTTGATTAGCTCACTCATGGTAATGCTTTATTAAAAATGCATGTTATAATCCAATATGCATCAGGTGCTTATCGTATTTTTTTGACAGCGACTGTATGGTTTCCGCGGATACCAGCCTGTCAATCGCCTCCCGGATGGGAGCATATTGATCATGTATCGGGCATGGATTTTCGGCGCTGCAATTTTTAAACCCAAAACCACAACCCGTAATCGTTCTGTTGCCTTCGACGGAAATAATTAATTCTTTAACCGTGAGTTCAGGTTTGTCCTTATCAAAAAAGAATCCCCCTCCCTTTCCTTTGAGCGATATTACAAACCCCATCCTCACCAACCGTTGCAATATTTTGGCAATGTAAAATACGGGTGCATCGATTTCCCTGGCTATCTCGGCAATTCCGGGCCGGCGACCCTTATTGTTTTGCAGTTGGATATAAACCAACGCGCGCAATGCGTATTCAGTTTCTTTGTTAAACATTTTTTCCGGTAAACCTTTCGAAAACAAAATTAAGAAATTTTTTATCGAAATATAAAAAGACCTTTTGGTCGTTTAGTAAATGTTTTTATATTTGTATTGAACAATACATAACCAGTTTAATCCTATCATTTAAAATGAATACTCCATGAAAACACGTACACTTTGGTTGGGCTTTCTGGCCGTTACGACTATCTCCTTTGCTGTTTTGCTGTATTATGGCAGGGAAATTTACCGGCAGGCACCTCCCGTGCCCGAAAAGGTAATCACATCATCCGGAACCATTTTGTTTACCGGACAGGACATTAAAGACGGCCAAAATGTCTGGCAGTCGATGGGTGGACAGGAAATGGGAACGGTATGGGGTCACGGCGCTTACCAGGCCCCGGATATGAGTGCTGATTGGCTGCACAGGGAGGCCGTGTTCATGCTGAATAACCTTGCCCTGGCGACCGAAGGAACGGATTTCGACGAACTGAGCGATGAGCGCAAAGCTTCCCTGAAAGTGACGCTTCAAAAAGAACTCCGGGCCAATACCTATAATGCAGAAAATAAAACACTAAGTGTTTCCGATTTGCGGGCCAAAGCCATTGCTGACAACAGCAGGTATTATAGTGGTTTATTTACCAATGATCCCGCCATGGACAAAGAAAGGGACGCTTACAGCATTCCTGAAAATTCGCTGAAGGACCCTGAAAGGGTTCGCAAACTGAATGCATTCTTTTTCTGGATATCGTGGTCGTGTGTTACGGAACGTCCCGGTCAGGAAATCACTTATACCAACAACTGGCCGGCCGAAGAACTGGTGGCCAATAAGCCAACCGGATCCTTGCTGCTTTGGACCGGTTTCAGTGTGATTATGCTGATAGCGGGAATAGGGTTGATGGGATGGTATTATGCCCGGCTCCGCGAAGATTCACCGGCGATCATACCCCCCGCGCTCCCCCTGAAAAACGAAAAGCAAACCCCATCGCAAAAAGCGATACGCAAGTATTTCTGGGTTGTTACTGCATTAATTCTGGTTCAGGTAATTATGGGTGTGGTAACAGCCCATTACACAGTCGAAGGACAAGGTTTTTACGGCATACCCCTGGCCCAATGGCTGCCCTACTCCATTTCTAGAACCTGGCACATACAACTTGCCATATTCTGGATAGCGACTTCATGGCTGGCAACCGGTTTATATTATGCGCCAGCTATTTCGGGACATGAACCCAAATACCAGCGACTGGGCGTGAATTTCCTGTTCGGGGCACTGCTTGTGATTGTTTTGGGTTCACTGATAGGCCAGTGGCTGGGTGTAATGCAAAAGTTCGGCCTTGTTGAAAACTTCTGGCTCGGTCACCAGGGTTATGAATATGTCGACCTGGGTCGTTTCTGGCAATTGTTTCTTTTTGTGGGCCTTGTTATTTGGCTGTTTTTAATGAGCCGGGCCATCGTGCCGGTTATCAGGCGAAAAAGTGAAAGCCGCAACCTGTTGATCTTATTTCTTATTTCAACCATTGCCATTGCAGCTTTTTATGGTGCCGGCTTTATGTGGGGCAGGCAAACCAACCTGGCCGTGGCCGAATACTGGCGCTGGTGGGTAGTGCACCTTTGGGTGGAAGGGTTCTTCGAAGTGTTTGCTGCCGTGGTGGTTGCTTTCCTGTTCACCCGCCTTGGAATTGTTAAGGTGGCTACTGCTACCGTTGCCGTGTTATTCTCCACCATCGTATTTCTTTCGGGGGGCATATTGGGTACTTTCCATCACCTGTATTTTACAGGTACACCAACCGCGGTGCTTGCCCTTGGCGCTACATTTAGTGCACTCGAGGTGGTACCGCTTGTTTTCATGGGTTTTGAGGCCTGGGATAACCTGAAAGCGAGCCGCAGCAACGATTGGATCAAAGCCTATAAATGGCCTATTTACAGCTTCATATCCGTGGCATTCTGGAACCTCGTGGGCGCCGGCATTTTCGGGTTCCTCATTAACCCTCCCATTGCGTTGTATTACATGCAGGGCTTAAACACCACCGCGGTCCATGGCCACACGGCCTTGTTCGGTGTTTATGGCATGCTGGGCATTGGTCTTATGCTTTTTGTATTGCGCGACATGAATAAAGAAAAGGAATGGAACGAACGCTGGATAAAATTTGCTTTCTGGGCTATCAATATTGGTCTGGCGGCAATGGTATTGATAAGCGTTTTGCCTGTTGGTCTGGCACAAACCGTTGCCAGCGTGCAGGAAGGTTTATGGTATGCCCGTTCTGCAGAATTCATGCAACAACCCCATATTCTAACCTTTAAATGGTTACGTGTTGTTGGCGACACCCTGTTCGCTCTCGGATCGGTAGCACTGGCGTGGTTCACATTTGGTTTAGCCGGCGGATGGAGTTATAAACAGAAATAACCGTGCAATGATTCTCAGGTTGACATTCATGACGATCAGGCTGTCATGAAAGATATACTTATTCAAAAAATAAGCACCATATCCCGGAAAATGTGTGAATTATGTAATCTTTTTCTAAAGTTATGTAATAGTTTCCGGCTGAAAGAGGGTTACCTTTTCATAGTAATTATTAGTACTAACTTAAATTTATTCTTATGCCTATTCTAACTGTCCTCCTCGTCCTTATCGTGGCCGGAGTTGTTCTCTGGCTCGTGAACAGCTACATTCCCATGCAGCGAACCCTCAAATCCATTCTTAATGTCGTTGTGGTTATCCTTGTTGTGATATGGCTCCTGAAAGTATTTGGATTGCTTGACAATTTGAGGCACCTGACAATTTGATTTCCGGTTACTGGCAGGAAAAACTGAATAAAATAATGTAATCCATGAAAAAAATACAAAATAGCTTTAAATCACCCGAACTGACAAAGTTGCAGGAAGTTGTAATTGATTACCGGACAAAAATATATATTGCACGTGGTGCCGATCCCGGTGAAGCCAGAAACCGCTTTATTTCAAAGTTTGGTTACAGGATTTCTAAATCCACCGCCCCCCTGATACCTTCTAAGTATTGACCGAACTGCCTGACCCCCCATAGCTTCGTGCGGGCCGGGTATCCTTTAGGGAAATGGCTCCGCATCATCATCTGTTGCGCCATAAACGCCGAAAGCAGATAATCTTACCGTGTAAAAAAATACAGGATATATATTAAATTTCGGATCTGCCGTGTCGGACAACTTTTGGTTTAATTTTAAAAAGATTTTATCTTTACTAGGAGATAGTATTGATCATACCATCATTTATTCAGGTTAATTGAAACTCTATATTAAAAATATGGTTTGTATCCGCTGCCAGATGGTAGTGAAAGCCGAACTGGAAAAAGTTGGCCTGCATTTTCATTATGTAAAAATCGGAGAAGCAAGCATCATTGAGAATATCCACCCAAAACAATTGGAGCAGCTTGATAATGCATTAAAAAAATCAGGATTGCTGCTGATGGATAACAAAAAAAGTATTCTTGTTGAGAGAATAAAAAGTGCGATTATCGAATTGGTGCACTATACAGACGAACAAATCAAGGTGAACCTCTCGGATTATCTGAGTGAAAAACTCAATTTCGATTATACCTATCTGGCCAATCTTTTTTCAGAAGTTAAAGGCGTTACCATTGAAAAGTTCTTTCTGAGCCATAAAATTGAAAGAGTAAAAGAACTGATCGTTTACGACGAACTAAATCTTACTGAAATAGCCTGGAAGTTGCATTACAGCAGCGTAGCCCATCTCTCAAATCAATTCAAAAAAATTACCGGATTAACCCCTTCGCACTTCAAAAAGCTTAAAAAAAAGCGACGCGGCACACTCGAAGATGTGTGAATTATGTAAGATTTATTAAAAATTGTGTAATAATCCTGTCGTTTTGTCTTTTTAAATTTGTAAAAGACGAATATAAACCGGAAATTGTATTCTCCTGATAACCCTTGGTGACCCCGGAATAAAAGTATAAGCCCTTTTAAAAAGTAACAATGAATATCCTGCTGGTTTATCCGCTATACCCAAATTCGTTTTGGAGTTTCAGCCATGTCTTAAGGTTTATTTCCAAAAAAGCCGCTCTGCCGCCACTTGGATTAATAACGGTATCTGCCATGCTCCCCTCAGCATGGCAGAAAAAACTGGTAGATATGAATGTCGCCACACTCCGGTCAAGTGACATCCAGTGGGCGGATTATGTCTTTATCAGTGCCATGTACATACAAAAGGAATCCGTTGACCAGGTTATCAGTGAGTGCATAAAGCACCATACGAAAATTGTTGCCGGCGGACCGCTATTTACCCAGGATTATAATAACTATCCACAAATTGATCATTTTATCCTGAATGAAGCAGAAATTACCTTGCCCCGGTTTTTAAATGATTTAAAGGCCGGACAGCCTCTCAGGCTTTATCAGACTTCTGAATATGCTGATATTACAACTACTCCGGTACCCGATTTCCATTTGCTCGCAAGGAAAGAATATGCCCTGATGAATATCCAGGTCACACGGGGATGCCCATTTGCCTGTGATTTTTGTGAAATAACTTCTCTGCTGGGTCACCAGGTCAGAATAAAGGATACAGATCAAATATTACGTGAACTGGATATGTTATATAACCTCAAGTGGCGTGGGCCGGTATTAATTGTCGACGATAATTTTATAGGGAACAAAAGGGTGATAAAAAATAATCTGCTTCCCGCCATGATCAATTGGATGAAGATTCATAAATACCCCTTTGTTTTTAATACGGAAACCTCAATTAATCTGGCTGACGATGAGCGATTGATGTCACTTATGGTTGAAGCAGGTTTTAACTCTACCTTTATTGGTATTGAAACACCGGATGAAAACACCCTGCGTGAATGCAATAAGGTTCAGAATAATAACCGTGATCTGCTACAAAGTGTAATTAAGATACAAAAATCCGGAATTCAGGTATCCGGCGGATTTATTGTAGGTTTTGACAGCGATACGCCCAGTGTGTTTCAACGGCAGATTGATTTCATTCAAAAAAGCGGTATTGTATCAGCCATGGTGGGTTTATTGAATGCACCCAAGAATACCCGGCTATACAAACGTTTGGAGGAGGAAAACAGGCTTACCATTGATGCCACCGGCAACAACACGGATGCCTCGATGAATTTCATCCCAAAAATGAATTACATTGAACTGTTAAAAGGATACAAAAGCATTATTTATAATATCTATGCGACCAAGCCCTATTATCAAAGGATACGTCAGATGCTGCTGAATTATAGGCGGATTGGTAAAGGACCGGCAAGGATAAATCCTTCCATTCTAGGTGCATTCTTTAAATCGGTTTTAATTCTTGGAATTCTGAACAAAGGGAGGAGTGAATATTGGAAATTATTGATATGGGCTCTTTTCAACCGTCCAGGATCATTGGTTGATGCAATTACCTATACCGTTTATGGCTATCATTATCAGATGGTATATGGGTTGAGAAGTTGAAAAACAGCATAGCATTGCCGATACCCGATTTTATTTACAGAGGAATAGTAATATATGAAGGTAGTGCCTTCTATAATTAACGAATCATTGCAACGGTTGAAATCCCACCTGTGGGACGATGACCTTTCGCAAAAATACGCCGGTGGGGAACCACCCCTGCGTTCGGAATTATTCAGTACCGAACAAATGGAGCAGTATGGCAAAACCTTAGCCGGTTTACATATCCTGGGTCCAAAAGTTGATCATGGCCAGCAACTACTTTCCCGCCTTGCAGAAAATGAGGCTATACTGTTGGAAGTACATGATCTTGTATCAGAAGCAGTGAAGGCCAATCGTCAAATTACACCAGCCGGTGAATGGCTGCTTGATAATTTTTATTTAATTGAAGAGCAGATACGCACCGGGAGAAGACATTTGCCCAAGGGTTACAGCAAAGAACTGCCCCGTTTACTGAATGGGCCGTCTGCCGGACTGCCCCGTGTTTACGATATCGCAAAAGAAATCATATCGCACGGAGACGGGCTGGTCGATCCCGTAAGTCTGCGCCGTTTCGTAACAGCATATCAAACGATAACAGTTTTAAAATTGGGCGAATTGTGGGCTATTCCTATTATGTTGCGGTTGGCCCTTATCGAAAACCTTCGACGTGTTGCTGCCAGGGTAGCCGCCGGCAGAATCGACAGGAATCTTGCTGATTCCTGGGCTGACCAGATGATAGAAATCGCAGAAAAGGACCCCAAAAGCCTGATCCTGGTAATTGCTGATATGGCAAGGTCTGATCCTCCTATGTCAACACCTTTCGTTTCAGAATTTGTCCGGCGTTTACAGGGACAAAGTCCGGCTTTGGCATTTCCATTGACGTGGATTGAACAGCGGCTTTCCGAATTAAATCAGACCACAGTTCAGTTAATTCAGTATGGGAACCAGAAACAAGCTGCAGATCAGGTTTCTATCAGCAACAGCATAAGCAGTCTTCGTTTCCTGAGCGCTTTGGACTGGCGTGAATTCGTTGAATCTATGAGCCATGTAGAACAAGTTCTGCACGAGGACCCTGCCGAAGCATACATCTCAATGGATTTTAACACCCGTGACCATTATCGCCATGTTATCGAAAAGATTACAAAAAAATGCGATTTTACTGAAATTGAGGTGGCACGAAAATCTGTTGAACTCGCAAAGAAAGGAGCTGAACGCAATGGCCCCGGGGACCGTACGGCCCATGTTGGATTTTACCTCATTGGCAGAGGCCTCCCTCAACTTGAGCACACTACAAAAATAAAACACACCTTATCTTCGATAGGTAGAAAGACGATTTTCCGGTTTCCCTTGGTTTTCTATCTGGGTTCCATACTATTGTTGACGGTAATCCTTTCCTGGAGCCTGTTAGAAAAAGCCCGCGTTGATGGAACTGGCAGCTGGCATATCTGGGCCCTGGGATTTCTCCTGCTTTTATGTACCAGTTATCTGTCAATAGCCGTAGTGAACTGGCTGGTCACACTTTTTGTCAACCCCTACCCGTTACCGCGGCTTGACTTTTCAAAAGGGATCCCTCCGGAATCACGATCCCTGGTTGTTGTTCCTACTATGCTCTTAAACACCCAGAATATTGAAGATCTGGCAGAGGCTTTGGAAGTAAGGTTTTTGGCTAATCAGGATATTAACCTGCATTTTGGGTTATTGACCGATTTTAAAGATGCAGCACAGGAAAAATTAGTGGAAGATGGCCTGCTTATTCAACTGGTCAGTAAAAAAATTTCGGAGCTAAACGAAAAATATCCGGGTGAAAATAAGGATACATTTTTCCTGTTTCATCGTCCGCGAAAATGGAATTCAAAAGATAGGATATGGATGGGCTATGAACGAAAGCGGGGAAAACTTTCAGATCTGAATTCCCTGCTGCGCGGAGGCCCTGAAAATGTGTTTTCGCTGATCGTCGGTAATATTGAAGTTTTAGAAAAAATCAAGTATGTCATAACACTGGATACCGATACGCAATTGCCGCGCGATTCAGCAAGACAATTTATCGGGGCTATGTCGCATCCACTGAACAAACCAAAATACGATGCAAAAAAACACCGTGTAACAGATGGATACAGCATTCTTCAGCCCAGGGTTGCTGTGAGTTTACCGGGCACTAACCGGTCCAGGTATGCAAAGCTGTTTGGCAATGAACCCGGTATAGATCCATACACCCGTGCCATATCTGATGTATACCAGGACCTGTTTGGAGAAGGATCCTTTATCGGCAAAGGCATATATGATGTGGATTCATTTGAACAAACATTGAAGGATCGGTTTCAGGAAAACAGAATTCTGAGCCATGATCTCCTGGAAGGTTGTTATGCCCGTTCGGGATTGTTAAGCGATGTTCTTTTATTTGAAGAGTATCCAGCGAGTTATCATACCGATGTAAACCGTCGATCGCGTTGGATAAGAGGCGATTGGCAATTGCTCCCCTGGTTATTGCCATTTTTACCCAAGGTTAAGGGTACATCCCGAAAAAACCCTTTGTCTGTCCTATCGTGGTGGAAAATCCTGGATAATCTCAGGCGTAGTCTTATTCCGTTAGCCTTGACACTATTTTTGTTATCAGGTTGGACCATTTTATCAACATCCTGGTTCTGGACTCTGGTGGTGATCGGAATTATTATGATTCCTCCCTTAATTATTTCTGTAGTTTACATTTTTCAAAAACCTGAGGACGTCATTCTGCGGCAACATGTAAAGGCAACCGGACAATTGTTTGCCCGACAGCTTTACCAGGCTGTATTTATCCTGGTAAGCCTTCCGTATGAAGCTTTTTATAGTATGGATGCTTTATTGCGAACCTGCTGGCGATTGATTATCTCAAAAAAACGTCTTCTCGAATGGAATATTACTGTAAGTGGCAAGCACCCTGGCAGGCATGAACTTATTGATTCATTTCGGACCCTATGGAGTTCTCCGTTTATGGCTTTCCTGTCTGCAACCTGTCTTTTGATTTTTTTTCCAAAAACGCTTGTCCTGGTTTGGCCAATTATCTTATTATGGTTTGTGTTTCCGGTTTTTGCCTGGTGGATCAGCAGACCTCTTGGTACACATGAAGCAAAACTGACCGTTAAACAAGTTCACTTTCTCAGGGAATTGTCGCGTAAAACATGGTCCTTTTTTGAAACTTTTGTTGGGCCTGGGGACAATTGGATACCCCCCGACAATTATCAGGAACACCCCGTTTCAGTGATAGCTCATCGAACATCGCCCACGAATATGGGTCTTTCACTGCTGGCAAATCTGTCAGCCTATGATTTTGGTTACATTGTTGCCGGTGAGCTGCTTGAACGAACCTCGAATGCTTTCAACACCATGAATTCGCTGGAAAGATACCAGGGCCATTTCTTTAACTGGTATGATACCCAATCTTTGAAACCTTTAAGGCCACTTTATATTTCATCGGTCGACAGCGGAAACCTTGCCGGTCATCTGTTGACCCTGCAACAGGGACTTTTAACCCTGCCTGATCAAATGATAATCGGGGCCCGGGTTTTTGAAGGGATCAATGATACATTGCAAATTCTTATAAAACAGGCAGGAAAATCAATACCTGCCCAAATTCTTCAATTCCGGGATTCTCTGCAGGTACTGTTATACGAACACCCGGTTACGCTTGTTGATATGCGAAAATGCCTGGAAAAACTCACCACCTCTTCTGATGAAATTGTAAATGCATTCACTACCGAATCGGATGAACAATCCAGGCTTTGGGCAAATAATCTTTCACGACAATGTAAGGGGGCATTTGATGAATTAACCATGCTGGCTCCATGGATAATTCATCCGGTTTCTCCTGATATACCCGACGAATATAAGGATATTCATGCTATTCCTACCTTACGCGTAACAGCCCAAACCAATGATCACGCAAAGAAAAGGATTGAACTTATCGAAGCACTTGCCCGGCAATCGGGTGAATTTGCGAACATGGATTATGGTTTTCTTTACGATAAGTCGCGTCATTTGCAAACAGTTGGCTATGATGTTGAAGACCGGCGATGTGATTCAACCTATTATGACTTATTGGCATCGGAAGCAAGATTGTCGAGTTTTGTAGCTATTGCACAGGACCAGGTACCCCAGGAAAGTTGGTTTGCACTTGGGCGTCTTCTTACCACGCTTGATGGTGAACCCATTCTTCTTTCATGGAGTGGTTCAATGTTCGAATACCTTATGCCTCTTATCGTTATGCCTTCGTATGCAAATAGTTTGCTTCATCAAACCTGCAAAGCCGCCGTAATCAGACAAATCGAATATGGAAAACTCAGGGGTGTACCATGGGGTATTTCGGAATCAGGATACAACAGTGTCGATGTTCAGCTAAACTATCAGTATCGTGCATTTGGAGTACCAGGTCTTGGTCTCAAAAGAGGACTTTCTGAAGATCTGGTTGTAGCACCCTATGCAACAGCACTTGCCTTAATGGTCCTTCCCGAGGAAGCATGTGCCAATCTTGAGCTTCTTGCTGATGAAGGGTTTATGGGAAAATATGGCTTCTATGAGGCTGTAGATTATACATCAGCACGCATACCACGAGGGCAGTCAAAGGCTGTTGTAAGGTCTTTCATGGTCCATCATCAAGGGATGAGTTTTCTCTCCCTGGCTTATGTTTTAATAGATCGCCTGATGCAAAAGAGGTTTGAGTCGGATCCATTATTCCAGGCGACCCTGTTGTTGCTTCACGAAAGGATCCCAAGGGCCACAACGTTCTTTACCCATACTTCCGGTGCCACCAATGTTCGCCCTGTCGCCAGCAACCTGGAGATGCCTCTTCGCGTGTTTACCACACCGGATACACCATTTCCGGAAGTCAAATTATTATCAAACGGGGGCGAATACCGGGTAATAATTACAAACGCAGGAGGCGGATACAGTCATTGGAAAGATATTGCGGTAACGCGTTGGCGGGAAGACAGTACCTGCGACAATCGGGGCGCTTTTTGTTATATTCGTGATGCAGAAACCGGAAATTTCTGGTCAACTACCTATCAACCTACACTTCAACGACCAGAAAAATATGAAGCCATATTTTCGGAAGGACGTGCAGAATTTCGTCGACGCGACTATGATATTGAATCACATAGTGAAATCGTGGTCTCCCCGGAAGACGACATTGAATTGCGAAGGGTAAAGTTGACAAACAGAATCCGGACAAACAGGATTATAGATATTACCAGCTATGCAGAAGTTGTACTGGCTCCAAATGGAGCTGATTTAGCACATCCTGCATTTAGTAATCTTTTTGTTCAGACCGAAATTATTTACCAGCGACAGGCCATTCTCTGCACCCGGCGTCCCAGGTCAGTAAACGAACATTCGCCATGGATGTTCCACCTGATGACAGTTCATGGGGCTGAAATCAGGAGTATTACTTATGAAACCGACCGTTTGCAATTCATTGGACGCGGAAATACGCTTGTAGCACCGTATGCGATGACAAATGCCAGATTCCTCTCAGGAAGTCAGGGTTCAGTGCTCGATCCGATTGTTTCTGTTCAATATCAAATTGTATTGGAGCCAGAAGGGTCAGCCACCATTGATATGGTAACAGGAATCAGTGTATCGCGTGAAGGAGCATTAAATCTTGTTGAAAAGTACCAGGATAAGCAATTTGCAAACCGGGTTTTTGAACTTGCCTGGACACACAGCCAGGTAGTATTGCGGCAGATCAATGCCAGCGAATCGGATGCTCAATTGTATGGCAGGCTCGCCAGTTCTATTATTTTTGCGAATTCGTCCCTTCGGGCAGAGTCAGGAATCCTTGTAAAGAACCATCGTGGACAATCCGGTTTATGGGGGTACTCTATCTCCGGCGATTTACCAATTGTACTGCTGCAAATTGAAGATCCGGCCAACATAAATTTAGTACGACAGCTCGTTCAGGCACATGCCTATTGGAGATTAAAAGGTTTAGCCGTGGATCTTGTAATCTGGAATGAAGATCGTGCGGGTTATCGTCAGCTGCTCCAGGAACAAATAATCGGATTAATAGCGGCAGGAGTGGAAGCGAATATTATTGACCGGCCAGGTGGAATATTTGTGCGCTCTGCAGACCAGATATCCAACGAGGACCGAATTCTTTTCCAAACAGTTGCCCGCGTTATCCTTAGCGATACCCGTGGTGCTTTGGCAGATCAAATTAACCGGCGTGGTTATGGGGAATTATCGGTTTCAAATTTCAAACCAACACGGACTTACAGGCCCAATCCACAATCAGATGATGTATTGCCCCGACAGGACCTGATCTTCTACAATGGGCTCGGAGGATTTACACCGGACGGGCGGGAATATGTAATTACAACATCAAAAGACAGGATAACCCCGGCACCCTGGGTAAATGTTCTGGCAAACCCGGGATTCGGGACTGTAATTTCTGAGAACGGACTTGCCTATACCTGGGCTGAAAACTCACATGAATATCGTCTCTCCCCATGGTATAACGATCCAATAACCGATGCAAGCGGAGAAGCCCTATATATCCGCGATGAAGAGACAGGTCACTTCTGGTCGCCAACCCCTCTGACCGACAGCGAATCAAAACTCTATCTGTGCCGGCACGGATTTGGTTATAGCGTATTCGAACACAACGAGGGCGGCATTTTCAGCGAACTTTGGGTGTATGTTGCTTTGGATGCCCCTGTAAAGTTTTCGGTATTAAAAGTGAGGAACGAATCCGGACGGTCAGTCAAATTATCCGCTATAAGTTATGTAGAATGGGTATTGGGCGATTTACGGCACAAATCTGCCATGCATGTGAATACCAGTGTTGATTTGATCAGTAGTGCGATATTTGCAATAAATCCATATCATCCGGATTGTGCTGAACGGGTTGCTTTTCTTCAGACCGATGATCCAACAAACTCATTAACCTGTGACCGTACAGAATTTTTAGGACGAAACGGTACATTGAAAAATCCTGCTGCATTGTCACGTTCGCGACTTTCAGGGAAAAAAGGGGTAGCGTTGGATCCTTGCGCAACCATTCAGGTCGCTTTTGAAATGTCTGCCGGACAGGAACGCGAAATAATATTCAGGCTTGGCTCAGGAAGGAATATGGATGATGCAGCCAACCTCATACGACGTTTTCGCG
>Ga0209431_10000638_pt1 | contig 29392 bp, 28 predicted proteins | sample RifCSP13_3_FD_184021 | JGI IMG/M metagenome (GOLD analysis project Ga0209431, IMG submission 184021) | Soil microbial communities from Rifle, Colorado - Rifle CSP2_sed 13_3 (SPAdes) (version 2) | ecosystem: Environmental > Terrestrial > Deep subsurface > Rock core/Sediment | place: Rifle...
ATGACTACTGGGTGCCAGTCGTGTTTGGCAAGGGAATAAACTGGCGCGTCGGCAACCTGGAAAAATACGACGCCGGCGAGTGGTCCTACTATGACCAAGGGGCACAAGAGCGCATGAGAATTACCACAAGGGGCACATTATCCAGCTTGGAAAGCTTCATGAAATTACAGGCGAATAAGTGCTGAAAACGTACAGCGGCAGGTTTGCCGCCTATGCCGGGCAAGGCTTATAATAACTTGCAGTAACAACTCAAAATAACATTGGAGCTTGTCACAAGGAGCGGCAACCACCGGGTCAAGAAGGTAAGCGATCTCGAATATCGCATAGACGCAAACCCGGCCAAAGGCATGAAGGTCCCAGTCACAATATACGCAAACGATTCTCTGATATCAAAAATGGTAACTGACAGGACAATCGACCAGGCGGCAAACGTCGCGACGCTGCCTGGAGTAAAAAAGCACGTAGTCGTTCTGCCAGACGGCCACGAGGGCTATGGCTTTCCTGTCGGTGGCGTGGCTGCGACTGATATCGAGGAAGGAGTCATCAGTCCCGGCGGCGTGGGCTATGACATCAACTGCGGCGTCCGGCTTGTGCGGACGAATCTGACAGAAAGCGATCTGCGGCCGCGTCTAAAGGATCTCGTTAATGAGCTTTTCAAGTCAATCCCCTCCGGCGTGGGGAGCGAGGGCACAGTCAGGCTGACCAAGCCGGAGCTTGACGAGCTCTTGGTCGAAGGAGTAAGGTGGGCAATCAGGCACGGCTACGGCACCGAGAACGACGCCGAGGTGTGCGAAGAAAGCGGCATGATGGCCGGCGCAGACCCTGCAAGCGTCTCAGACACTGCAAGAAAGAGGGGCGCTACGCAGCTTGGGTCTCTAGGCTCTGGCAACCACTTTCTTGAAGTGCAAAAGGTGGATAAGATTTTCGACGAGCGGGCGGCCAAGACGATGGGCCTTGATCAGGTTGGGCAGCTGACAGTGCTAATCCATTGCGGGTCCCGCGGCTTTGGTCACCAGATCTGTACTGATTATTTGCGCGTTTCTGAATCTGCGCTGCGAAAATATGGATTGACGCTTGCAGACAGGGAGTTAGCGTGCGTTCCCAACAGGTCGAAGGAGGGTGAGGACTACAGAAAAGCAATGTATTCCGCACTCAACTTTGCGTGGGCTAATCGGCAAATGATCACCCACTGGACGCGCAAGACTTTTGAGCGCGTCTTCAAGGTAGGCGAGGACGGCCTTGACATGGATCTCGTTTACGACGTTGCGCACAACATTGCCAAAGTGGAGCGCCACAGGGTGGACGGAGAAGGCACACGCGAAGTTGTTGTCCACCGAAAAGGTGCCACCAGGGCGTTCCCCGCAGGCATGGAGCAGGTGCCGGACAGGTACCGCAGCATCGGCCAGCCCGTGATAATACCTGGCTCCATGGGCACTGCCAGCTGGATCCTGCTTGGAGGCCAAAAGTCGCTTGACCTCAGCTTTGGCTCTACCGCGCACGGAGCCGGCAGGACGATGTCAAGGTCTGCCGCAAGGCGCAGCTACACAGCCGAGGCCGTGAAAAGCGAGCTCGAGTCAAAGGGCATCTATGTCAAGGCGCTGACGAGGGAGGGCATGGTCGAAGAGACACCAGAAGCTTACAAGGACGTAGACGCAGTCGCCGACGTGTCGCACTCGCTTGGCATCGCTACAAAGGTCGTGAGGCTCGTACCAATAGGGGTGATAAAGGGCTGACGTCTGATGACCCTGACATCGAGATAATCAAGGCGCGGAAGCTAAAAGAGCTGCGCGAAAAAGCTGTGGCGCTTGAAAAGGCAAAATCATCAAGCCTGCCGAAGAAGAGGTCTGCCCGGGAAGTTGTGTCCAGCTACCTTTACGACAGGGGCGGCGAAGTACTAAACCTTGCTTATGCGCAGTACCCTTCTCAAACTGAAGCCATCGTTGCAAGGATCGCTGAATTGATGCTGTCAGGCGAAATAACAAGCCAGATATCCGGGGGCGAGCTCTTGGCGCTTTTCAGGTCGGTCGGGCTCAACGTGAGGGTCAACACCACTATCAAGGTGGAGGACAAGGGCAAGCTCATCTCGTTCTCTGACAAGCTAAAGCAGCAGAATGATTGATTTGCTAATAGGCACATTTATCCTCGATTTTCAGACAATTGATTTTGAGCTGGACCGAAATATTGCCGTCAGTCTATTGTCAGAATGGCAGAAGACATGCCAGATTGAAAACGCGTTTGCGCTTGACCCGCCGGTTCAGAGCGCCGGCTGGTCGTTTGTCAAGATGTTCCTCGCCGGCCAGTTCGTGGAAAAAATATACGCGGCCCACGCGTACGAAATAGACGCTTCAAAGGGCAAGAAATTCGAGGACAAGTTCATCGCGTGGCTGCAGAAAGAATTGAAAAACAGGGGCTGTGGAGCCCAGATAAAAATGGCGCCGGAAATGAAATCGATCTAGACTCTGCGACCCCTTCTGCCGCCCGGCTTTCTTGTAGTGTCGTGCGGTATGGGAGTCACGTCGTCTATTCTGCCGATACGGAAGCCTGCCCTTGCCAGCGCCCTGATGGCCGCCTGGGCTCCGGGACCGGGAATTCTCGGGCCTACCCCGCCAACCGCTCTCACGCGGATGTGGAGCGCGCTGATGCCCTTTGACTTGGCCACGTCTGCCGCCGCGACAGCCGACTTCATGGCCGCATACGGTGATGATTCATACCTGTCGGCAGTAACATGGCGCCCGCCAGAGCTGAATGAGATTGTTTCGCTCCCGCTCAGGTCGGTGATGTGGACAAGCGTGTTATTGTAACTGCTAAAGATGTGGGCTACTCCCCACTTTGTCTGGGTAATTTCGTTGGTGGTTTCAGACATGCACTTACAATCGCCTCTTTAGAGGGTTAAAAACGTTATCGCAGGCGGAAGTGGTCGTAGCCCCTGTTCTCAAGCAGCTTTTTGCCGACAAAGACGTTACCGGACCCCTTTCGCACCCTGCCAATGACATGCAGATCAACATTTGCCTCCCGTGCCGCAGCCTCGGCCTGCTTTAATTTTGCTTTCGGGATTGTTGCGACGATTTCGTATTCCTCGCCGCCATGTAACACCAGCTCGTGCGCGTCAAGGCCATTTTCCTGCGCAAATTTCTCCACTCCGTCTGCAACTGGAAAATTGTCGACTGCAATGTCGACTTTGCTCTGCCTCGCCAGCTCGTAGAGCGATATCGCAAGCCCGTCGCTTGAATCAATTGAAGACGAAAAATATTTTGCAAGCGCGAGACCAAAGCGTTGCCTTGGCGCCGGCATAAGCACAGACTCGGCCGCCTGCTTTCTGAACGCGCCAGCAGCTTTAGCATTTCGCATCAGGATCGCAAGTCCTGCAGGCGGCAGGCCGAACATGCCGGATACCACAACAACATCGCTTGGCCTCGCCCCTTTCCTTCTCGGCATTTTGCTACCTGCAAAGCCTACCATGCTGCAGTCTATTACAAGCCCGCCGGCTTCGTTTGTGTCCCCACCCACTATTTTGACGGCAAATTCTTTTGAGGCGCCGGCAAAGCCTTTCGCAAGCCCCTCGACGTAGGGACGGGTGCAGTTCCTTGGCAGGCCAAGGGATATCATTGCCGCGTCCGGCCTGACGCCCTTGGCAGCAAGGTCGCTGACGCAGGACACAATGCTTTTTCTGGCTATCTGCCAAGCTTCCATGCGGGGCGGTACGTCGGTGCTTGCGACCAGCATGTCTGCCTTGAAAACAATGTTCTTGCCAAGCAGGGCAACGTCGTCAAGGTCAGCTATGCCAAGCTTGTCTGCAAAGATCCTGATGATCTCTTTTTCACTTAGCAGTTATCCCCCCTCCTTGTTCAACAAGATTTTTTATCCTTGTATTCACCATAAACCGCTGGCAGTATTTATGCTCTCAAACTGTGCTGGAATAATTTCAGCACTTAAACTTATCTGAGTTCGTAGTAATCTGTATGACACTGTTCAATCTTCGGGTGATTTGGACGCTCTGTTAAACTAGGGCCATGGAGTGTTAAGTTAGGGACGTCACTGCTTGTTAACTTAGGGGCATCTGGCCAAATACCCACCTTCGTGCATGAACGCGCTTTCTCGTTCGATCAGGAAAAATTATAATTATTCAGAGTAACAAAACTTAGGTAACAACGATTTGAGCCGCTTTTCTAATTATCTCCTTATATTAAATACATAGGAGAGCGAACCTTATAGTTATAATCTTCCAATTATTTGGAATACCACACATCCTTATTCATGACAAACACGTTTGATGAAGGGGAAATGTTACCGGCCTTAGTTATTATTGAAGTACTTGATTCGACGGCACCGATTCAAGACTTCAGTCATTTCTGCTTCTTGGCTCCTTAGGATTGTTTTCCTTTTCCTTGACGATATTGACAAGAATTTTATGCCTTCCGAGATGCACTCGTTGTAATTGCCTTGCTTGAAAAGTGGCCTACCATCACGGTATACTATCCAGCGTGGCCACTAGAGTATCAAAATATGGCGGCAAATGATCCCAGCGCACAGGAGAAACACCGTCAGTCAAATACAAGAGTCCTACCCACTTTGAAGCCTCAATTACATATTGGGTGTCAAGCGTTTCTATGTTGTATCTCAAAAACCAAAAGTTGTTCTTATCATGAATGTAGTGCCATCCACTACTACTGCATGAAACGCAATACTGCAACCACGCTGTGGGCATATATCCTGATCCCTCGGTAATGCCTATGCTGTCCACAGTTCCGATATAGCTTTGAGGCGGATCGGCTCCGGCATTTCCTAGCATGATCCTTATTCCATGCGACCGCCCGTATTCCGTCAGTTGTGTATAGTAATTCGCGTAACCGACGCGATTAGCAACTTCATCAAGATGGATTCCATCTATGTCGTACCAACTGATGAATTTGTCAATGTCCGATTTGACGGCGTTGATATCTCTGGATCCGTATTTTGTTGGTACATAGCCGATGACCACAACTCCGGCAGATTGTAATCTGTCAATAGCATTGGCATAATTGAAATCCTTGCTGGTTCCTGGACCACCCGCTGGGTTGATCGTCACTACTATCGGTACTGATGGGTGTGCAATTTTCGCGTTCATGACAGTATTATAGTGAACCATGTTTGATTGTGACGGATAGACATATAGTGGAACGTAGACTCCAGTCTTGGTAAGTATCGGACTTGTAGCGACAATAAAAACAATTGTCGCGGTTTGAGCATTTCCTGCGGCATCTGTTGCTTTGACAGTTGCAGAATGCGAACCATCAGACAGACCCATCATGGCAAATGACCAGCGTACGAGACCGCTGGCTTTTTCAAATTCTCCTCCATCTACAGAGACTTCAACCTTAGTTATTCCGAAGTTGTCGGAAGCGGTGCCACTGATTGTTGGAGAAGTGCTCGTAAGCATTTGTCCTGACTTTGGCGAACTGACGATAACTGAAGGTGCTAGTGTTTCCACTGTGGATGGCAGAGTTCTGAAATGAGCAATCAGGTTCATGGGATCTGCAGGTGTAATGGTTCTGGCCCTAGTCGTATCACCATCCCCCCAGTGGTCAAAGGCGTAACTTCCATAATCCTGCGGACTAAGGATGTAAGCGGTGTCGGAAGCCAACGTGAACGCGAGCGGAGTATACCCAGAGGCAATATTTCTGACATCTGGCGAAATAGTTACGTAGATGCCCGAAATCGGGTCTCCAGATGGGGCTGCAGCGTTGACGGTTACCGTCGCCCAACCTGCGGTGTTGACTTTGTAAAACGCCGTTAGGGTGGTACTACTCTGAGAAGTTGGCGTAACAGTTCTCTTCCTATCAGTACTACCATCATCCCAGTGGTCAAAGGTATAGCTTGCATTTTCCAGTACTTCCTCGAGTGAAGTCCCAACATTGTAAGTGGTACCGGCGTTAACTGGATAGCTAACTGGAGTGTTTCCAGCAAACAAAACTCTATTACCCTCAGCTATTGTGACATAGACATCTTCTATAGCCGAACCCGTAAGATCCGCGGCGTTGACTTTAAGAATTGACTGTGTTGGGGGCACTGTTACATCGTTCGGCGTCTGCTTTAGTATCATATACAAATCATAGAATGTGTAGTCTCTCCAAGATCCGTCCGCGTAATGTGTTCGATATGAGTCGACATAGTCAAACGGATCCTCAGAATCCTTATCAGTCATCACCAAGAGATTGTTAGATATATCTCCCCCAGTGAATTTTATGCCAATCCTGTCGCCTGATTGTATTGTGTACAGTTCATCACCAGTTAGTTGGAACTCGTAGTCTGTGAAGCTTGGTGTCAACGTTGCGACATTCAGTGCACCAAACAGCTTCTTTACTGACAAGTCGTTGTTGATTACCCCAATCTCTGCAGTGCCTGAAATTGTGCCAACTCTCTTTAATCTCAAGGTAACGCTATCAATCTTATCTCCTACTAGTTCGGAAGAAGCGGTAACATATTCTGCATGCACTGGTCTGCTTGAATATGTCACGATACCAACGGTATCAGTTGTATCCGACATATGAATAATGGGGAACGATTGCGATGGTGGCGGTGGGGTGGTATCGGATCCTGACCCATCATGTGTTTGCTTTAGTATCATGTACATGTCTTCTCCGGTGTCATAGTAGAGCCAGCCAGATTCGTACCTGATGCGCTGCGAATTGGTACCGTCGAATGGGTCTGAAGTGTTCCTGTCGATCATGACGTTAATGCCGTTGCCAGCGCTGCCCCCAGCGTACTTTATTCCTATTCTGTCCCCTGATTTTATTGTGTATAGATCAGTTCCTGAGAGATTAAAATCGTAATCTTGCCACACGGTTGAGAGAGTTGAAACGGTAGTTATCGTACCGAATAGCTTCTTGACAGAGAGGCTCTCAGTGAATACGCCAATTTCAGCATCACCTGTTGGTGAGCCTACTCTCTTCAACCTAATGGTAATGCTGTCAATCTCGTCTCCAATCAATTGGGAAGTGTCTGTCACATACTCTGCGTTTATCTGTCTGCCAGAATAGACTAGTGAGCCAAATGTTACAGTCGTATCCTGCATGTGTATAATTGGGGACTCGGGCGCTATCTGCGCCCACAAAGGACGTGAATGGTATGTAAATGGAGTAAGGCTTATCGCTACAAGAATGAAGCATACAATCGAAATCCGCTGAAAAACGCTGCGCTTGCTCATGCCTTCATGACCTAGAACCATCGCTAATATTGGATGATATTACTGTCTTTACAGTCTTCGTCGCTTCTGCAATTTTCAGAATTACCGGCCACGCGCCAAAAACAATCAAAGCTGAAACTGAAATAACCGTAAGTAGCTTCCACTTTTGGTGCAATAGCCTATACATGCCTTCGTCGATAGTAGAATGTGTTATAAAAGAATAGTGAGAAAAGCTCCGCTGCTTCTATACTGTAGTTCTACTGGGTTACGACAGGGGAATTAACAAGCAAACCCGATGACCTCATTTATTTATGTCCTCTGTATGTGCGTGCCATCAGTAACCCTCTAGAAAAACTAGTTCGTTTATTAGGTGTTAGAGCGCCACCCCGCTTTTTGCTTTATTTAGTGTCTCTCGGCTTCTCCATCTTCAAGTTGTTTCTTGGCTTGCAAGTATTCAGTATCAATACTCAGGTCTTCTGCCTTCAGCATTACAACTTTTTTTAGCTCAGCAATATCTTTCTTTATTTCTGCAATCTCTTTCGAATTTTCGACACGACCCTTAAGTTCATCTCTCAGGCTGTTTATTATTTCGATGAAAGCACCGTAAAATTTGCCCTCTTCTACGAAACCCCGCCTCTCTGCTTCTTTCTTTGCATTTTCAATATCTGCCTGTGTCTTGTCTAGTTTGGCTTCGCTAGTTTCTATGCTTTTAAGGCGCTCTAATTCTTCTTTTATGGCATGAAGACGCAGTAGATACCTCAATATTCTGTTCTGGTAGTCGGCCTCAAGAACTTCAGGGCTTGCACTTCTGGCTACAGAGCTATTAATGCCATCTCTGTCATATTCTGTCTGCTTTTCATCTGCATCGTCAAATGACATCTCTAATATGCGCTTGATTTTTTCATCTATACCGTCGACATAGTCTTTGCCGTTATCATAAGAACCTTCACGCAAGCTTTCGGCTTCCTCAATGGTCTTTTCTAGTAGCTCTAACGCCTTCTTTGTATCCAGCTTCGACATGGTGCAATAAGAAGCAAGAGCAGTAATAAAGCTTGGGCGGGCGATAATGCAACTGTAATGTCATATGAAAACACCAACGACCTCAGACACTTATGCCATTGCTCAGCTATTGAGCCCTACAATTTCTAACTTATTTCTTCTAATCGCTTTCTGAAAATTACTACCTTATCTAACCACGGTAGCCAGCTGGCACATTCTATGACTATGTCTTGGTGACCCAAACTATTAATCGCGTCTTTGAGAATTACGCCCGCGGCGTCGCCGGGTGGGAGCGTTATTCTAGACATGCTAACACCTTTCTTTTCGAACTTTAGATATGTGTCACCGACTCGTACACGATATGAATAAGTGGTTTGACCGTGGTTACGCACCTCGATTCTTTCGTTAAATTGCGCTGGCGTATCTGGGACGGCTCGTGTAACTGCCAATGACGGCCGCTTGCCATGAAAATAAATGAATAGTGCAACACTCGCGCCTATGATCGCTGCAATCAAGATTTCTGTCATTTTTCTAGCATTTTTAGTCGATGCTTGCTAATATAATCGGCGCTTTCGGTGTTGGCGGGTCCATCTCGCTCGATCGCTTAACCTCATCACACAAATAATATCATGTTGGTGCTAGTGCCTTGAGAGTAAGAAATATCTGGAATATTACTGCAAGGTCTTTGGTTATGTAGAGCTTGATTCTTCATTCTTGGAAGGGCTAGTAAAATAGCATGCTAGAATTGGATCGCTCACCTCAAGGTGCCAGCTCCATTAGAACAAGCTGATTTCAGCTCCGATTGTGCCCATCTCAACAATGCTGATATGGATGGTCTTTCGGTCCATTATGAAGATAATAACTAATCCTTTAGTGCACTTTAGTGGTCATTACGAACCTACGACACTTGTAGTAGGATTGCAAAGTAAATTCGGTAAAAAATGGCGACCATACTTGAACTCGCACAGCCGGCATGGTTAAAGCAACCTGCGTATGTTGTGAATAGCCTAGTCAGCGACACGGCATGGAACACCTTCTGTCAGGCTTGTGCAAGGAAGAAAACTGAAGCTAGGGCTGAATTGAATCGCGTTCCAATGTGTACGAAATGTTTTTCAAAACACTTGGTCCGGATACTCAAGCATAGACTGAATTAAGAAACCAAACCATTTCTTTTTTTTCTTTTCTCTTAATCCAGAAATAAAAACTCGTGTAATGGCACGGTGAGATGACCATTTTGGATCCTACATATCATATATCGGACTTCAGTCATTGATACAGTGGTAAAACCATTCGAAACAAGACCTGCATCATCAAGCACAAAAAAAGCGTTAGACTTTTGCGTCACATGCGCAGCAATAGCTACAACAGAAGCATTATTTCAGCTTGACGGTGCAGTGATAATTCAGAGATACTGTGATAAGTGTACCATGCTGGATATGAGATGGGTAAGTACTAGAAGCATCCCGCCAATTTAAATAATATACTCAGTTTGGTCTCGGCTATGAACCAGACCGATCCCACTAGGGAAAGCGAGAGCCGGTACCGTCAGATGTACATCAATGTACGTGCGGAGATTCTTGTAGCTGCCTTGATTTCGATTAAGGGTGACATGTGACTTAGTTTTCGCCGGGGACGTTATCGGTACATAATAAGCGATCATGTAATTCAAGGTTGATTCATACAGTTTTGAACGCCCAACATGAACACTACCGAGAATGATGAAAAAAAGTCAAAGTGGCTTTTTATCTCCAATCATCAATTAGATAGATATCAGGGAAGTTGTATCCAGGTTCGTTCGGTCTGTGCATTGTAACTCCTTGCATATCAGTTCTGAAGCCCCGTCCGATCATGCTCTTGTACGCACCGTGGCGAGCCATATTAACTCCCGCAACAACTCGTGATATGTTTTGTGAACTAGCGTAATCATCAGACGCATCCAGCAATTCATTGAAGAGTTGAGGAGAATTCTCACCTCGACGTACTGCGCCAAATTTAACGTAACAATTTCCGCTTCCAGCTTCCGACCCGGCCCCGGTATGGCACACTGCAAAGCCAAGTAGTTCTTCGCTATTTGGGTCTCGCAGCAATATTGTATCTCCTATTTTCTGTTGGTCGACAGAAGTAATTTCTTTTCTTAGGTCCAGACCCTCGTAAATGCCATTAGTCAGCGTCTTGCATTCTGTTACTATTCTTGCCTTTTCGGCTTGGGAGAATTCTGAATATGTGCTGAAATAGGGTTTTCTTGTGCTCAATTGTTCTTCGGGTCCCTTTTCGGCTATGTTCCTTGACATGATAGCAGTAAGATAGCGAGGCCAAAAGTCAAATTTTTGATAAAGATGTACATGCTTGCTGCTTTGTGCGAACGTAAATAATCCCAAGTGTTTTGATCCCCATCTCTGGAAGATTTTCATTGTTTCTCGGAGTAGCTCCCTTGCAACGCCTTTATCCCAATAATTAGGGTGAACTGTCAATGGTCCGAAAATACCTACACTCCCCCAGTCTAGTGCAAAATTAGATCCTACTATTCTACTATCATGGGTTATTGCTACTAGAGCAGCTGAAGGATCAGCCTTGTACCTTGTACTAACGTAACCGGCGTCTCCCATGAATAGAATTGGTTCTGGAAGGCCCAAAAAGGTTCCAAAGGCTAATCGCATTATTTTGTCAGACTCTTCCAGATCATTTTCATTCATTGGGCGAATATGTACCGTTTCCGCAGTCATTGCGAGTTCCTCAAAATTCATAAACACGACTGATATTTATTAAATTCTACTTGAATCTCACGCATCCCACTTACAACATAATGGCTAATTTTGTGAGACCAATTTGAACCTCATGCACAACGAAATTGAAAAGCGACTGAATGCAATCTTTAGATGGAAGTACAGGATTGACGACAAATAAGCAACCTCCAAGCAGGATTTTGATTTTTCTTCTTTGTGGGCTTGGTTTAGTCTTTGCAAGTCTATACGCACTTTGAAGTGGTTCATGACTCATGATAACAGAACTGCATTTGTCTTCGTGCTCCTAGGATTGATTGCTGGAGCTAGTTTGGCGCATTATGGCATGGCCCTAAAAACAATCTGGAGTCCGAAGGATAAAGCGCCTTTGGAGAGAGTATAAGGACTCCAAAGCAATGGCATAACCTGTGTTTACCAGTGGAAATTAAGCAACGAAGCGCGAAAACTGGAGAATAGATAATAGATAACTTTTTCAGTTAACAGTTATACACACCTCATTGTTCAACAAGAACAGGATTTTCATGGCGTTTGGATAAGCTTTATTTTGCTCCATCTTAAAGTATTGTGCCGAGACCTAGCCAGAACAGTGCGTCTGTTAGAACCGCGTGCATAAAACCGGGGATCATGAACGCCAATGAAATTTCTACAGTTTCCATTGCTGCAATGCTTGCAGTATCGCCAACTACTGTTACTTTTGCACCCTCTCTCAATGGCATTGTCCTTAGCATCGGTATTATGGTAAAGGCGTATCCTACTGCAAAAGCCAAGAGAGAATAGGAGTTCTGTTAAGATGCGGAAGTCAATTTAGGGTTTGTACTACTTGTTCGGGCTTTGTACTAGTTTGGTCCTTGCCGATCCTATACCCGTTGCGACTCCGAGCCCTAATATTATATGCCCAAAAAATAATCCAACAACGGGACCGGGAAAAGCTATGATACTATGGTCTCCCAAAAAAGGCGCTAGATGTATGGCGTAAGTGATACCGGCTGCGATTAGCAATCCTGCCACCAGAAATGATCTTTGCCCCCACGACACGATGAACGCCGCAGCGGATAACGCGAGAGCGATTAGCCCGGGCACATGACTAGCACTTAGGCCGGCGAAATGACTAGCGGCTAGGCTGGCATGTCCAGCCATTCCTGTTTGCATACCTGTTAAGGTATTTTCGCCTATCATGCCAAAAACTGCCACGGCAAAAGCTACCCCTGCTAGAACAGTTGCAATTACAAGTCTCGGGTTTGCCATATCCGTTATTGTGGCTCGATTTATTTTAACCATCGCGTAACATAGTTACCATACCCACTTCCAGCTTTGGACCAGTATCTGACATTTTACAATTGTAAAGTCCTGTCGCTATATAGGGGGAAGTGTACAGGAAAGGCATAACATGGCCAAAGATCCTGTGTGCGGAATGTTTGTCGAGGAAAAACCTGATGCCATCAGGCACGCTAGCGAAGGGAAAGAGTATTTCTTTTGCACCACACAGTGCCTCAACGAGTTCACTGCCCCTGAGGAGGAGTTGAAAAAGCTCAAAAGGCAGACGGCCATAAGCATTGGACTTACAATTCCTATAACGATTCTAACTTACGTCCTGCTATTTCCAAAGGAAATTAACAGTTACATCCTGCTCGCCCTGGCGACCCCAGTTCAATTTTGGGCCGGCTGGAGGTTCTACAAGGGAACAAGGGATGCAATTAGGGCCAAAGCGTCAAACATGGACACCCTGATCGCAATAGGCACAAGCGCCGCCTACCTCTACAGCGCGGTGGTAACATTTTTTCCGGGTTTCTTTCCATTTGAGAGTGTTTACTTTGAGACAGCTGCAATCATCATCACGTTGATATTGATAGGCAGATTGCTTGAAACACGCACCAAGGAAAAAGCTTCGCACGCTGTTAGAAAGCTTCTGGACCTTCAGCCCAGAATGGCCAAGGTCATTAGAGATGATACTGAAGTAGAAGTTCCAGTCGAGGAGGTGCAAGAGAGCGAGCTCCTTATCGTAAGACCCGGTGAACGAATTCCTACTGACGGCAAAGTGGTCGAAGGTGACTCGACGATTGATGAATCGGCAATCACAGGTGAGAGCATACCCGTCGATAAGGCAGTCGGAAGTGAGGTTATCGGCGCGACAATTAACAAGAGCGGTCTGCTTAAAGTCCGAGCGACAAAGGTAGGTCAAGATACTGTTTTGTCACAAATAATCGCCCTAGTAGAGGAAGCTAGAACCGGAAAGGCACCCATGCAGAGAATGGCCGATCAGGTTGCAAAGTACTTTGTTCCTGGCGTCGTTATTATAGCCATAGCTGCCGGGCTTGCGTGGTACTTCGTTGGTGGCATTGGGCTAACCTTTTCGCTTCTGGCATTCGTTTCAGTCATTATCATAGCGTGTCCCTGTGCGCTGGGAATAGCGACTCCTGCAGCATTAATGATGGGAACCGGCAAAGGAGCTGAAAATGGCATTCTTTTCAAGGGCGGAGAATACTTGGAAATTGCACGTAAAGTCAAGATAGTTGTATTTGACAAGACAGGTACGCTCACGAAGGGTCAGCCAGAAGTTACTGATATCATTACGCTATCTGGTGTCGGACAAGGCGAGTTGCTCAGGCTTGCTGCAATAGCTGAATCAGGTTCGGAACATCCATTAGGTCAAGCCGTTGTGAGAAAGGCCGAGGAAGAGGGGAATCTCGTCGCTAACCCCGATTCCTTTGTAGCAGTATCTGGGCATGGCCTGAAGGCATCATATGCAGGTCATGTGATTCTGATTGGAAACAGGAAGCTCATGATTGACAATCAAATGGTTGTGACACCAAGCGTTGATTCTAAGCTGGAAGCTCTGGAAATTGAAGGCAAGACTGCTACGCTGGTCGCTATTGATGGAAAGATCTCTGGAATAATCGCACTTGCTGACACTATAAAGGATAACGCAAGGGAGGCAATAAATTCTCTTAAGTCAATGGGGATAGAAGTGATAATGCTCACAGGCGATAATGAAAGAACCGCAAAGGCCATAGCCTCAAAGCTGGGGATCGACAAGGTAATAGCCCAAGTCCTGCCGAAGCAGAAAGAAGAGATAGTAGCTAAATTGAAATCCGAAGGTAAGATTGTGGCCATGGTTGGTGACGGCATTAACGATGCTCCTGCTCTCGCCCGTGCGGACCTTGGAATTGCGATAGGCTCAGGTACTGATGTAGCAAAGGAAACCGGGGGAATAATTCTGATAAAGAACGATCTGAGGGATGTTGTCACTGCGTTTGAGCTTGGTAGAAAAACTGTTTCAAAGATAAAACAGAATCTCATGTGGGCATTTGGATACAATACAGGCTTGATACCGGTGGCGGCCGGAGCACTAGTGCCAGTCTTCGGGGCAACCATGTACGAATGGCTTCCTTTCCTAGCGGCAGGCGCGATGGCGATGAGCTCTGTTTCTGTTGTTAGCAATTCTCTATTGCTTGGAAGATATAGGCCAAGGTTTGCAGCAGAAAAGAGCGAAGCAGACAAGATTAGTCCAGAGGCAGAGATAAAGAAGGTATACGCGCCAGAAGCAGAAGCGCCTAGCACTTCTATCTAGCAACTCTAACGAACTTGTAACCTGATCTCTCGAGCCTCTCCCTTATCCTGTCCTTTGTTATCAGAGTTGGCTCAAATTCAACTACTACGCTGTCTGTCATATAGTCAATATCTATTTTCTTTACTCTTTCCTCATTCTTCAACTGCTTTTCAACTATTGGCTTGCAACTGGTGCAATACATCCCAACCACTTTATAGAAAGCTCTTTCAGTCAAGAGGGATCATTCCGCGACATTCTGATATCTCTGCAGACGCCACTTTTACAACTCTTTGTTATGTCTTATTTGTGCCTACTAGTTGCCAGCCATCTCCATTGAGTGTAGAGCTTCTGAATACCTCTTGATACCCCTGAGGCGCAGCAAATCCCGCGACGTAAATCATCTCGTTATCGGAGTCTACAACTATTGAGGTAGCAGTAAGGCTATCTGGAGGGCGATTGATGCTTTCCCACGTCTTGCCAAGGTCAGATGATCTTGCAAGACCAGATTCCTCGGTTGAAGCATAGAGATTTCCGTCGGCATCAAATGCTAATGCCATTACTGCTATGCCCTTATAGTGATCAAGCTGAGTCCAGCTTGCTCCTCCATCATTTGATAGGAAGAGACCATCACCTGTTCCTGCAAATACAGTATTGGAGTCACTTGGAGAGATTGCAAGCGACGCGACGTACTGCCCGGGATAGTCTAGCTTTTGCCACGTGTTTCCTGCATCGGTAGTCTTGAATATTCCTCGTCCGCCGCTGTCAAATCCTATTATGGTGCTAGGGTAGCTTTTGCTAACAGCCATCGCGTGAAAATCTACGGGAGGATCTAGAACCGTTGAGACAACTTCCCACGTCTGACCTCCATCCGTACTCTTTATCAAGCCAGTATTTCCACCAGTAGAAGGATGACCGCTGGAATACAGTGGTATCCCGGGAGTCTGCGGAGCGTTAAATGCCATGTAGTCTGCTCTCTGCTTGTCTACTTTGACTGGTGTGCCACCATCTACGCTCTTGTAAAAGTCGCCGTGCGTAGCAATATACAAGATGTTGTTATCAGAAGGGTCAATTCCTAATCCGTGCACATGAATCCAAGAAACAGTCTTTGAAGAAGAGGTTTCGGAGCTCGGGCTTTGTGGTACGTTACTGCCGCCCATCGACACCGCTACTCCTATACCGATAGCAATAACAACTGCAATTCCCACACCAACAGCTATGAACCTGCCTTTACTTCTACCTGACTTTGTTCCTTTTTTTTCTTGCTTACCCATTTTGAACTGCCACTACCCTCTGACCTATACAGAAAGCATAAAGAGTTTTTTCCAGATTCATTCCAAAACAACAACCTGTACTAGTATCCGTACTTTTTCGGGTTGCTGTCAAACTCGGTCTTGCACATAGCAGAGCAGAGGTAAACCTTCTTTCCGCCTGCTTCAGAAATGAATTTGGCTTTCTTTTCATCTACCATCATATTGCATACAGGGTCTTTGAACATGCCATTTGTGAGTATTGCAGGATAGATAAGCACTATAGTTTACAATTGTAAAGTGGCTAATCCTTTGACTGGGTGGGCTTTCTTTTCACTTTCCTATAGACAATAAAGCCAACAAGACCTACTATTGCTGCGATGGCTAATGCTCTGACTCGGTCTCGAACATCAAAAGGTGTTGGGAGCTGAGTACTTGTATTTCCTGATTCTCCTGTTTGAGTAGTAGCGGAAGGCTGCGGGACATCCAAAACTAGCTTGATTGGGTAAAGCCTTGAAATGACTAGACTATCCTGCTGTTCAGGAGCCTGTACCCTGACCATTACGGTATAACTGCCAGGTTTGGCATTATCCTGCGTCTGAAGCTGTATGGCGGATTCGGCAGATACGTGTTCTTGGAGATTGACTCTTGGTGGATTCGATTGGTAGGTTATGCCCATTATCCCTGACTCCGTCATCCCAGTTAGCCCCACTTCAACCTCTGAAAGAGACAAGGAACTACTGTTACTATTGGCATTAGCTTTAGATTTTATCAAGACACTTAAGCTTGCTTTTCCGCTTTTGGTAAGTGTAATGGTTGACTGCTGTTGAGGAATCTGTTCATCAAAAGGAATTTGAATCGACGTATCAAGATACGCAACTTTATTTGACGCCCATTCGGTAAACCACACTCTTCTGCCATCGTCTGATGCCGTGAGAAACAGCACTGTGGATACCGGTCCTGTGGGTATGTCATACTCTGTCATTAATCCATCCTCTTGACGAATCTCGGAAATACGGTTGCCGCCATGTTGGGGAAAGAAAATGTTGCCATATCCGTCTGCGACTACCTGTCCCGGCAGAGTCGTTGAAAGTAATGCAGAAGAAGCGGAAGATGAAGTCCAGTATAGATCATATGATTGAAGATCTGCATTTACACTTGCAACTATCACTCTACTTGACCCGTGGTCAGAAAAATACACCTTGTCGCCAGTCACGGCTATGCCAAACGGAGAGAACCTATCTGGCTTTGGAACAGACATCATGGTCATTCCAGGCGATGACGTTGAGTTTGGAACAAGAGCCCATGGCTGGACAAGCATTATGCTGTCAGAAAATGAAAGTGAAACCCAGATCTGTCCTTTCTCGTCAAACGTGAGCAAGGCAGGCCCGCTATCCTCACCCGTTGGGTATTCTACAAGCTTCTCTGATTGTATATCAAAGCTGGCAATCTTGTTTCCGATAATCTCTGCAAACCACAAGCTATAACCGTCTGGCGATGGGACAATGCCCATAGGCCCTGCATTCTCTGTAGGGATGAGCCAGAGTCTAACTTGGCCGCTTGCTACATCCAGCCTTCCTATTGAATTGACACGTGCATCCGTAAACCACACTGCGTTCCTTTCCTTATCAAATACAAGCTGCGCGGCTGCTAGATTTATCACCGGGTTATCGGCTACTGTTTCGCCGTTGACTGGATACTGAGTGAATTTCCCACTATCTGGTTCTAATTTTATAATGATACTGGTCTTGTTCGTTGAATGCAAAAACCAAGCATTCCCTTGTGAATCCGTCGTAATACCTCTGAGGCCACGTTCTTCCATGGGAACGCGGAATTCTTTGATAAAATTGCTTTTTTTCTCATAAGTGACGAGCTCGTCAGTGGTTCCCTTCGGTGTCTGCTGTTGAGCATCAGCAAATCGTATCACGGTGACATAAAGACTAAGAGAAAGTACAACCACCAAGAAGATTGTTAGTGTTGAAAGGCCAATGGTCAAAGTCTGCTGCATATTTATCTGGCCGCGAGCATTGGCCTTACTTTAGTCTTTAGGATTACAATTGTAAAGTCATGATCTGCTGCCGTTTACCATTGAAAGTTTTTGGAAAAGTAAATGAATTAGTTGCAATTAGATAATGAAAGAGGGATGTTGTTAGTATGAGTAGTGGCGGGCAATCTTTCAACCCTGAACAATTCAAAGCGCAACAGCGCCAGATGTGGGATAATGTTGCCGCAGGTTGGCAAGCTTGGTGGGAGACTTTTGAGCGTGGAGCACAAAAAGTCAGTGATAGGTTAGTAGAATTAGCAGAAATTAAACCAGGTGATACCGTTTTGGATATAGCCACAGGGATAGGAGAACCAGCAATCACGGCCGCAAAGCGAGTTAAGCCAAATGGCAAAGTGGTCGCGACAGACATTTCTCCTCAAATGATAACAATTGCAAAAACAAGAGCTAAATCACTTGGTTTGGACAGCATAATGGAGTTTCGAGAAAGCGACGCAGAGAAACTGGATTTTCCGAAATCAACTTTTAATGCAGTTCTTTCTAGATGGGGCTTGATGTTTCTTCCAAACCTTCCCGTGGCGTTGACGACGATCAGGCAGCTGCTCATTCCGAATGGCAGGCTCTCTGCCGCAGTATGGGCTCCACCATCCAAAGTTCCATTGCTTGATTTGGCCTTTTCTGCAGTAAGAAAGCAGATCAATGCTCCTGCACCCCCGCCTGGAACTCCAGGTCCTTTCGCCCTAGCCAATGCAGAGGCGCTGAAACAGTCATTTAGTCAAGCAGGATTCAAAGATATTCAGGTTCAAACACTTCAGATAACGTTTGGCTTTGATTCGCCTGAAACCTATACGAGGTTCCAACAGCAAATAACTGCACCTATTCAAGTCATGCTAGCTAATCAAACTGGAGAAAGAAAGAAGCAAGTATGGGATTCAGTTACAGAAGCAGTTGGGCAGTATGCTGACTCTCATGGCAGAGTGAATCTTGATAATGAAGTGATTTGCATCATGGGAAAAGGGTAGATTTGTTGACATGCGTAAACTTGCAAAAGAATTATTTTAACCATTGTCGAGCCTATCAGAAACAAGAAATTGGAAAGGAAAATTGCAACGATCTTTATGCCTCTCCATGAAAGAATGCATAAGCTTCTGTTTTCATACTCTGATAGCGAGCTGGTTTTCCTGCTTGACGCGGTGACTAAGAGTGTAGAGCTGACACACGAGGAATCAAAAAAATTACGAAGGCTGGAAAAATAATCCTCTATGAAGTCAGTTGAACGGTAGGTCGGCTTTTTGAACTTGACTGCATTTCTTAATTCTTAAAATGCCCTCTTTTTCATCTAACTTGGTCATATGCTGCCTGGACCTTATCGCTTGCCTTTTTGTAAAGCGCCTGTGCCTTGTCGGCTCTGGACTCGACAGAGACCCTAATCGCGTGTTCGGTGTTTGAGGGTCTGACCAGCACCCACGAATCTTCGTCTATCACCGCCTTGATGCCGTCTTCAGTCACTATCGAAGATGATTCCTCTTTGAAAATGTCTGGCAGTTTTTCGATCACTGCGTTGTGCAGCGAAGAGTCGACCGCTATCTTGGATCTTATCTGCGCAAACTGCGACGTATATTTCAGGCAACTGTCAATCACCTTCCTGTCAAGAGTTGAAATTGTGGCCGCTGCCAAGAGGCCGTCACGGCACATGTTGAACCTTGGCATGATAAAGCCGGCGCTGCTTCCCTCGCCGCCAGCCTCAGCGTCCACCTCAAGCATCTTGCTCACGACGTTTGCCTCACCCACCTTGGAATGCCATACTTTGCCTATGTGATCGCGGATGTATTTTTCAATTGCGACGCTGGTATCTATACTGGTTACGAACTTTTTCATGCCCATCTCGACTGCCCTTGCGACGCACAGGAGTAAAGTCGCGTCCGGGTTCAATTTTTCGCCTTTATTGTTGACCACTACAACCCTGTCGGCATCAAGGTCGAGCGCAAAGCCGTGGTCAAGCTTGTTCGCAGTTACAAGAGCGCGCAGGTCTGCCAGCTCGTCGGCCGTCGGGTCGGGACCCCTTGAAGATATGCCTGCAACACCGTTGATGCTGTGATACTGATGGCCAAGCTTTTTAAACAGGTTTTCGCCGTAGCCGCATGCAGCGCCACCACCGGCGTCGATCCCGACTTTGACCTGTGCGCCGCCCTTTGCAATTTCCGCCAATTCGTCCACATAGCGCGAGGAAATCCGAAACTCGCTTCCAAACTTGTTCTTGTGATCGCTCGGCGACTTCAACATCATGTCCAGCTCGCGCTCAAAAAGCCCCCTCCCATAGATTATGAATTTCAGGCCGTTCCACTCGAGCGGATTGTGTGAGGCCGTTATTATCATGCCGGCGCCGTACCTCCGTGCTTCCCGGAACGCCGCCGGGGTGGGCGCAATGCCGAGGTTGTAGACGTCGACGCCGCCGGCCATCAAGCCCGCCACCACCGTCTGGGCGATTATCCTGCCAGATGGGCGGGTGTCTCTTGCGACGACGCACTTGGCAGATTTTATCATGCCGGCGAACTGGCCGGTAAACCTGTTCACTTCATGAAGGTTGAGGTCCTGCCCGTAGACGCCCCTGACACCCGAGATCGATATCTTCACAGCGAAAAGCTGATCTCGGTGGTATTTATTTTAGCACCAAGCATTAAATAACGAGCGGCAGAAGTTGCGTATGTTTTGCCCTAGTAGCTCAGCCTGGCAGAGCGAAGGTTTCGTAAACCTTAGGTCGAGGGTTCAAGTCCCTCCTAGGGCTTGTACGCTTCATGCAGCAAACGACTGCTTCTGATGGGATGTTGAACTTGGATCGACCGGTACATCTCTCTTTAATCTTCTGTTACGATCGCTTTCATTTCAGAAATGCAATAAGGACACGACAAGCCGTACCTAAACGACTCAGGAACAGCGGCCGTTCGCTTGCATTTTGGACAAAGGAAGTAATAGACCCCGCACCTATCTGACATTGTTGGTATAGCGTGCCGGTTGCGTAAAAAGGCTTCGCTAATTGCCGCGCCGGATCTATTTTTTTCAAACTTTAAGTCATACGAATACGTATAATATACAATGGACGGCACTGCTGCCTGCGGGAGCTGTGGTAAAAAGACGCAAGACTATCCGATTTACTGTTACATGTGTGATGACTATTTCTGCTCAGAAAACTGTCATCTTCAAAAGCACGAAAAACCGTGGCAGAAATACTAGGGCAGATCTTTTCAAAAAATTAAGGGGGTAAATCGGCTAACTTAAGTTCAGCTCCGGCGCTGCTTTCTTCATCTTCTTTTTTTTGATTTTGCGCTGTAGCTCCGGCGCTGCTTTCTTCATCTTCTTTTTTTTGATTTTGCGCTGTAGCTCCGGCATTTTTTACCTTAATCGCCTTTATTGCTTCCGTGCATGCCGCCTTGATCTCGTCATAAGCAGTCACGCTCAGAATTTCCTCCAGGGCTGGAAGTGCCTTGTCACCATGGGTTGATAATTCCCTGATGGCAGTTTTCTTTTCCGCCGAATTCTGTGACCATTTCGCCCGCTCCTTCAATTCAAAGAAATTCCTTGTATCAGACAATTGGCTGACCCATATAATACTACACAGAGTTGTATTTATGTAAAACGTTTATGATTCTTAAATTTATATAGTCAGTGACACACGGATCGCTATTCGCATTGTGATTCCTGCATAGCTGCACGCGTGCCCATGTTCCCGGCACAAACGGCGCTGCGTGGGGCTGCTGTCACAATGCGAATACTCATCTTTTCCACTGACCGGGCTTGCAGATATGATACCCTTTCCCGATCCTCCCGTTGCATACTGGGCAGAGCTCTGGAGGGGCCGGCTTTTTTGGCATTCTTTGCATGTTGCCTCTCATTGTCTCGTCATATGCCTTGTTGAGCGCGTGCAGCTCTGCCTGCAGCCTGGGAATGTCACGCTTGGCCTTTCTGTTGTGCATCCGGAGCTGCACCTTGCGTATCTTGTGGCTCAAATCTCTTAACCTCTTTTTTCTGATGTGACGGTTAGGGTCCACCAAGATGCTCTGGTCGTTATCCAGCTGGTAACAATATAAGCATTCGCGAAATTCCATTATTCTCGCTAGTTTGCGGAACAAAATCGTGCTGTGGTATGCTGTTTTTCAGCCATAAATCACAGAATTATTCTATCGACAATCGCGGCATACGCGCAGCGTTCCCGATATTGACCGGTCTCGATAAGTTATTCTACCTTATCAGTTGTGCAGATTTGTATCGTTTTTCAAGTCTGAAGGAAGATGCTTCTGCCGAGGCCTCAGGAAGACATCTATTAACGTATAATAGTAGGAAACCAAGAAAAACTATCAGCGCGGATGTGGCAGAGTGGTCTTCTTCTTTTTGAAAAAGAGGGACACAGTAATGCGTCGGCCTTGAGAGCCGATTCGCCTTCGGGCGATCAGGAGTTCAAATCTCCTCATCCGCGCCTTACATTCTTCTAGCAGTCTCGCGGTGCTGATTGGACTTTACCCGCCGGCTGTGCTCTGATTTTATCCGCCGGTCAAGCCGAGCGATTAGCTCCTTTGACGCTGAAAGCGGGTCGTAGCCCACCCCCTTTGCGTCTATCACACCCCTTGATGTGATGAGTCTGGTTCGAATTGAATATTTACGAGTCTTGTGTTTGTCTGCGTAGACGACCACCGAGTGCACGTCGCCCAGCTTGCCCTGTATCTTTTTCAAAAAGCGGGTCAGCTGTTCCTGGATTTCCGCGCGGTCCTGCCCGTCTTCAAGGTGTGCCATGTGGATGATAGTCGTGCTGCTCTTTTTCGGCAGCACGAGCTCGAGCGCGTCCTTTGGCGTGATGATGCCCATCGGCCTGCCTTCACCGACTATGATAACTTCTTCGTTCCGCTTGAAGTGGTCTGTCAGCGCGTTGAGCCTGGTGCCCCGCTCGACCGATACGGTCCTCCGCATGATTTCTTTTACCTTGACGTCCTTTATCGCGGCAGTCCCGCCAGAGATTGCAGCGGACTTGCTCGTGCGCTCTCTTGGTGTGGCGAGTATCCTGCCCACGTCGAGGATGCTGAGCGTCCCGCGAAGAACTCCCTTCGTGTTTATCACGGGCAATCGTGAGATGTTGTATCTCCTCATTTTCGAGACTGCGTCGGCAAGTGACTTGTCCTCTTCAATCACTATGGCGCCGGACATGACCTCGTCGACTATTTTGTGGCCAAAGTCTGCCGTCGATACGAGGTCGGTCTCGCTGACGATGCCGGCAAGCCTTCCCTTTTCCACCACTGGTAGGGCGCGATTCCCGCTCCCGAGCACGAGTCGCGCCGCCTTTTCAACGTCCTGATCCGAACCTATCGTTGAAGTGTTGATTATGTAGCTCTTTAATTTCGAGGACGGCTGCGCAGTCGAGTTGATGAGCTGTTTGGCAAATATCATGCCGATGTACTTGCCGTCTCCGTCGACCACCGGTACCTGGTTTACCGACCTGTCCGCCATAAGGTTGAACGCCTTTGCAACCGTGTCTTCTTCAGTGAGCGTAAAAACGTCTGCCACCATTATTTCTGATACTTGCATGTCTCTATACAGCATCACGGCCTTAATTATTTTAAATCTTCTCATTTTGGCAGCTAGGTTATAATGCTTCTTTCTCTGGACTAGGGGCATGGAGAGAGAGCAGCGGCTGGCTGCAGTAGCAATAGCCGCTGTGGTTGTGGCCGCCGGTGCGACCATCTTTTTCGCGCCGTCGCAGACCACGCTTCCGATACCAGAGCCCGGGCAGAACAGAGGCAACGGCACCAGCCCGGGCGTGCAGGTATTGGCAGAGAACCTAGAGGTGCCCTGGGCAATCGATATTGCTGAGGACGGTAGGATCTTTTTCACGGAAAGGCCCGGTAGGGTAAGGGTGATCGAAAACGGGACACTGCTTCAAGATCCAGTTGCGTTTATTAACGTCGAGCAGAACGGTGAATCCGGGCTTCTCGGGCTGGCGCTCCATCCCAACTTTGCTGAGAACCACCTGCTCTACATTTATCATACATATTCAAATGGCTCGGGCGTCTTCAACAAGTTGCTTATGCTCACTGAAAAGGACAACAAGATCATTGAATCGCAAGTTATCATAGACGGGATCCCAGCGGCAGACAGGAACGACGGCGGCAGGATAAAGTTCGGGCCTGATGGCAAGCTGTACGTCGCTACAGGCGACGCGCGGCAGCCCGACCTTGCTCAGAACGCCGGCTCGCTTGCCGGCAAGATCCTCCGGCTAAGCCCGGACGGCACGGTGCCGGAAGACAACCCGTTTGAAGGCTCGCCGGTGTATTCGTACGGCCACCGCAATATACAGGGCCTGGCGTGGCACCCGGCGACGGGCGAGCTGTACGCAAGCGAGCACGGGGAAGAGGGCTATGACGAAATAAACCTGATCAAGCCCGGCGCCAACTACGGCTGGCCTATCGAGAAACAGTGTGACGGCGATCGCTTCGAAACGCCTATTGTCTGCTTTCAGGAGGCCATAGCGCCGGCTGGGATTGCGATTGCAAGTTCAGACAGGTTGGGCTATACGAATGACATTCTTTTGGCAGCCTTAAAGGGCAAGCAGCTACGGCTGGTAGAGCTTCCTACAGATTCTGAAAGAAACGTCCTTACCGGATATGGCAGGATTCGCGATGTGATTGAAGCGCCGGACGGGTCGCTCTACGTCGCAACGAGCAACAGGGACGGCAGGGCCATACCCGACCAGAGCGATGACAAGATTTTAAGGATCACCGGAGAATAGCAGGGTGGCGGTAATGAAGTTCCATGAAATGAGCAGGTACGAGCGCCTTGACTATGTGAAAAAGGCCGCCGGCGTATCCGACATTGAAGCAATGCTCAGGCCGCTCTCGTTTGACGACGCAAACAGGATGGTGGAGAATGCGATTGGCACCATGTCGGTGCCGATGGGGATCGCCACCAATTTTGTCATAAACGGCAGGGAGCTCCTAATCCCCATGGCAATTGAGGAGCCGTCAGTCATTGCCGCAGCGAGCAAGGCGGCCAAGATTGCAAAAATAAAGGGCGGCTTTACTGCCGTGGCTGGCGATTCTCTAATGATAGGGCAGGTACAGGTAGTCAGCGCCGGCGAGGCTGCAATGCAAAAAATACTGAAGAACAAAAAGCAGCTGCTCGCCATTGCCAATTCAAAGAGCAGGTCTGTCGTTGCAGTCGGCCTGCAGGTCCGGCAGCTGCGCGACAAGAGCCCCAACAAGATGGGCAATATGTTGATCGTGGAGATTATCATTGACACAAAGGACGCGATGGGCGCAAACGCGATAAACACAATGTGCGAAGCGATAGCGCCGCGGGTTACTGAAATTACAGGAGGCGAGGTTGTGCTCAAGATATTGTCCAATTATGCAACGAAAAGAATGGTAAGATGCAAGGCTGTCTTTGACAAAGAAGAGCTAGGCGGCAGCAAAATCGTAAAGCGGATACTGTACGCGTATGCGCTAGCACACTCTGATGTGTACAGGGCGGTGACGCACAACAAGGGCGTGATGAACGGGATCGACGCAGTCGCGCTTGCGACAGGGCAGGATTTCAGGGCGATTGAAGCCGGGGCGCATGCCTACGCTGCAAGGGACGGTACATACCGGTCGCTGACAAGATGGCGCAGGACAAAGGAAGGCAACCTTGCCGGCGAAATCGAATTGCCATTAGCAGTTGGCATCGTGGGCGGTATAGTCAACGTCCACCCCGGTGCGAAACTTGCGCTCCAGATTCTAGGCGCAAAGAGTGCAAAAGAGCTGGCTATGGCAATGGCTGCGGCCGGCCTCGCACAGAACTTGGCTGCAATTAGGGCGCTATCTGCTGAGGGCATTCAGGCGGGCCACATGAGGCTGCATGGCAGGAAATTTGACAATAGCAGATGAGCGGAGGTTGAACGTACAGGTTCTCGTCCAGCATCGTTATCTAGATTTCGACACTGGTAATTCTTAGGGATATTTTGACCCCTTGGTATTTTCGGGTGATGGAATGCTAACTTTGGGTGATGGCTCGGTGTTAACTTTGGGTGACGGAGAACTAAGAGATTAAGAGATGCGACACTTGTGAAAGATCGGGGGGAACTTCCAGTTTGTGATATCGGGCGCTATGACCTTTGTAGAAATGACTTTTTTCCCTCCTACAAGGCCGCACAGAGCCAAGTCATATTCTAGGCACCAGTTCCTACCGCAAATTTGATCGTCGCTTTGTCTACATATCAAGCTCGGAGTATTCATAGAGTACTTTCGAGTACTTGCACAGTACTTTTGAGTACTTGTTCGGCAGTACTGGAGTACCAGTACTGTCAGTACTGAGTACTGAGTACTGAAGTACTTTTGAGTACTAGTACTGCAGTACTGGAGTACTTTGAAAATGAGTGAAACTAGCCTGAAAACCTGTTTTTTCAGGTGAAGAATGAGTGAAAACAGGGTTTGGAGCTCATGAGATACGCCAGAGTGAAAACCTGTTTTTTCAGGTGAAAACCTGATTCTTCAGGTCTTTTCACTATCCCGGAACGGGTTTTCAGACATCGTTGAGTACTGGAGTACTTAAAAAGTACTTTTGAGTACTCACAGAGTACTTTTGAGTACTCACAGAGTACTTTTGAGTACTCACAGAGTACTTTTGAGTACTCACAGAGTACTTTTGAGTACTCACAGAGTACTTTTGAGTACTCACAGAGTACCTATCTCTTCAATCAGGTCACCAGCTGCATTTATTGTATTCGTGAAATGTGAATCTGTTTCCAGCTCTCGGACTTCATACAGTATTGTTGTAAAGAAACCATAAATCGTCATCTTGGTGCGCGCGATCCGATTATTATTCCAAGAATGTAGGGGGGTCGGCGGGGTTTGAATGTCATAGGAAAACGGGTCCAGTAGTGGCTTTGGATCCCAATAATGCGCTATATAGTGGCAATTTAGGGACATCGTCGGTTGTTAAGATAGGGTAGGGACATAGCAAAAGGCTTTTGAACACACGAACTGCTATAGCTATGTTTACCATTTTTTCATGGCAAATGATGTGAGATCTAATGAGTGAATTGAACTATTCGCCCTAATTCACCGATCCTCGACCCGAAATCACCGCATCTCCGTCACCCAAAGTTAACACCGAGCCATCACCCAAAGTTACCATTCCATCACCTGAAAATACCAAGGGGTCAAAATATCCCTGAGGATTACACGTGTCACATAAAATCAGATTAATATGCAAGAGCGCAGAAGTTAGGTTCACTTACTTTTCTTCCCTTATGACAGCACAATAAGGATAATCTCGTTCTTGCTTGTAGTATCCACATAAATATATATCCAGTAAAACGCCTTGCTGATAGTTACCAATGCCTACGGTGAAATTTGCAGTCCCAAAGGGGAGCATTGAGGAAGTCACGTTCAAGCTGCTGGAGCAAGCGTGGCAGCACGTGAGCGGCCGGGGGCGCACCTACAGGGTAAAGCTGGGCGACCCCGAGATCGACGTTAAGATACTGAGGCCGCAGGAAATCCCCACCTACGTTCAGGAAGGGTTCTACGACGTGGGCATCACCGGTAGGGATTGGATACTTGAGGCAAAGGCCGACGTAGAAATTTTGCTTGACCTCGAGATTGGGCGCGTCAAGCAGGTCATTGCGGTCCCGTCTAGTTTCCCGTACAAGAATTTGGATGAGATGATTGCCGATTTTGCAAAGAGCGGCAGGACGCTCAGGGTATCGTCAGAATACCTTACCACCACCTCGCTGCACTTCAAGTCAAGCGCCGCCTACAAGAAGGCGTACGGCAGCGCAGATCCCATGATAATCACACCGTGGATGAGGGTTGGCGAGAACAAAAAGGTCGAAATATTCCTCTCGTTTGGCGCGACAGAGGCCAAGCCGCCAGAGGACGTCGACGCGATTTTCGACATCACCGAGACTGGTACGACCCTTGCCCAGAACAACCTCAAGATAATCGACATGGTGGCTGAATCGACCGCGGTGCTGGTGGCAAATAAGAAATCCCTCAAGGACCCGGCGAAGAGAGAAAAGATTGCAGACATGATAGCCCTTTTGAGAGGTGTAGTCGACGCGAGGAAAAAACTCCACATATTTGTCAACGTCAAGAAGGAGAACCTGCAAAAGCTGCTTAAGGAACTGCCGGCCCTCAAGAGGCCGACTGTCAGCCCGCTTTCAGAGGACGGGTGGTTCGGCGTCAACACGGTCATCGACAAGAACGAGTTTATCAAAATTGTGCCCAAGATGAGAAAGCTGGCACAGGGCCTAGTGGTACTGGAGCCAAAACAGATACTGTCGCTGGACGAGATAAACTTGGACGGATATTCCTGATGAAGATGATCAACGTCGCCGAGCCGGCTGCAGAAGCCGCTCGGCTCCGCAGGGCAACAGCGATCCCGGACTCACTTCTGGAAGACGCGAGGGCGATAATGAAAAGCGTTGCGGAGCGGGGCGACCCGGCTGTTCTTGATTATGCTGCAAAATTTGACGGTGCAAGGCTTGACTCGCTTTTGGTGAGCGATCAGGAAGTAAAGCGAGCCAACAGCCAGGTCACGAAGGAGCAGGTCAAGGCAGTCAGGCTGATGAAGGAGAGGCTTGAAAAGAGCGAGCTAGCAGTGCTAAAGCGGCTGAAGGGAATTTCAATATCATCTAGCGGCGTAAAAATAGACCGCATGATAAAGCCGGTCGCAAGCGTCGGGTGCTACATCCCTGGCGGCAAGGCGCGCTATCCGAGCACGGTAGTTATGTGCGCGGTGCCAGCTAGGGTGGCAGGCGTAAAGAGGATTGTGGCAATCTCGCCTCCAAGAAAGGACGGCTCCATTGACCCGCTGACATTGGTAGCCGCAGACATTTGCGGCGTCGACGAATTCTACAAGGTAGGTGGCGCGCAGGGCATAGCTGCACTGACCTACGGTACACAGTCGATAAAACCAGTGAGCAAGATAGTGGGCCCCGGCGGCATGTTTGTAACTGCTGCCAAGCTGATTGCTTCTAGCAGCGTTTCTACTGATATGGTGGCCGGCCCGACTGAACTGCTGGTATACGCTGACGCAAACGCCGACCCGCGACTTGTTGCCATTGATCTAATCTCACAGGCAGAACACAGCATCGACACTATCTGTGGACTTGTGACCACATCTGAGAAACTGGCGTCGCAGGTGCAGATGCAGGTGCAGTCTATAGCTGAAAAGATTACGCGGTCAGACATTGTGAAAAGTAGCCTGCAGGATAACGGCTTTGTCGCCATATGCAAGAATGAAAACGCGTGCATCAAGTTCGTAAATGAGTTTGCGCCAGAACACCTAGAGATAGTGTGCAGGAACGCAGACGCCGTAGCAAAGAAAATCGATTCCGCCGGGCTCGTGCTGGTAGGCCAGTACACGCCGTCGTCTGCAAGCGACTATTCACTTGGCTCCAACCACGTGCTCCCGACCCTTGGGTTTGGCAAGTCCCGGGCGTCGCTGTCAGTGCTGGACTTCCTCAAAATCGTGAACAAGGTCAAGGTAACGAAAGCAGGTCTGGCAAAGGTGGACAGGTCGGTCAAGGAAATGGCCTCGGCTGAAGGACTCTTGAACCACTACGAAGCAGTGAGAGCGAGGACAGATGAATAGGCGGCTTGACAACAGCATCAAGAGGATTGCCGGGCTTGGACACTATAACAAGCCTGAAAAGGTGGAAGGCGCGATAAA
>Ga0209431_10000639_pt1 | contig 29342 bp, 26 predicted proteins | sample RifCSP13_3_FD_184021 | JGI IMG/M metagenome (GOLD analysis project Ga0209431, IMG submission 184021) | Soil microbial communities from Rifle, Colorado - Rifle CSP2_sed 13_3 (SPAdes) (version 2) | ecosystem: Environmental > Terrestrial > Deep subsurface > Rock core/Sediment | place: Rifle...
CGGGAGAAGCAAAAACCGGAGGTGGAGGGAAATCTCCGTTTTCCCCTTGACTATACTTATCATGGATGTCCCCGGAATTCCCCGATAAGCTCAATGGCACTGGAAAGGCCGTCAATATCAACATCCATCATCTCAAATTGCAGAATTCCAGACTTTACAAGGCCCATAGCCTCGTCTTCGGAGACGATCTTTACCCCCATCTCCCTTACGACATCTGGATCATCCCTGAAGGTCTTTGAAGCCATTGGCGTTGCAAATACATTCCGCCTCTTCAAGGCCTTTTCAGCAAGGACAGCCCGCGACGGGATTATCAATTGAGTGCAGTTCTCCAGGTTCTTCTCGCTGTCGTACAAGAGGATGTCCTGGGTGCCTCTTCCCACGTCTATGCATAGTATCTTCATGGTCTGTATCAACGTCAATCAACCTCTCGTTAAGACTCTTAACTCACATACTCCTTAAAGTTTTTACCAAGGGGGAAGCCGCCCATGGTGGCGCCGGTAAACAGGATGTCTATGTCTTCCGAGATCGCCTTCTTCATGACTGCGCAGTACAAAAAAGGTATAGGCCCACTGTTTTGATGTAGAGCCATTCAGAAACAGGTTATTTTCTTCGGGCAGGAAGACCCTTATAATTGTCGGGATCGAGGCCCACATATGCGTTCTTCAGACTGCACTGACTGCCGTTGAGCAGGGGTTTACCGTCCATATCGTCGCTGACGCCACCGGTTCAAGGACTGAGAAGAACCATAAAATAGGCATTGAAAGGATGCGGGACGCCGGATCTGTGATCACCTCCGCAGAGGCGGCTGCGTTCGAGATCATAAAAGAGGCTGGGACGCCGCTTTTCAAGGATATGCTGAAGATTATCAAGTAGCTATCTGTGAAACTCTTCTGAGATACAATTTAAAGAAATCGTTCTCACCCCGGCAGTTCAAGGGAGCGGCGTCTGAGCAATCAGGGGTCGTAAGCGGAATCGCTGTTGGACAAGATTGTCAATTGACAATAGTTTCTTCCTTTGTTATCCTGCAATACTCATTAAACATGAAGTTTAAACGTTTTTAGTGAATCACGTATGAAGATTTTTTGATGGTCTTTTGGAAGGGTTCTAAATTAGAAAGTGACCGTGTTTTTCGCCCATTCCCCACATCGAATAAACAAAAGAACGAGGTTTTACGAATTTGGAAAAGAACGCAAAGATTTATATAGCAGGCATAAATGGCATGGTTGGCTCTGCAATAAAGCGAAGGCTTCAGGCTGAGGGATACAGCAATATCATAGGCCCTCCATCCAAAGAGCTTGATTTGACAAACCAGTCGGCAGTAACCGGATTTTTAAACAGGGAAAGGCCGGAATACATCTTTTTTGCAGCTGCAAAGGTTGGAGGGATATATGCCAACAACACTTACCCCGCAGAGTTTATCTATATAAACCTGATGATAGAATGCAATCTCATACACGGCGCATTCAAGGCAGGGGTAAAGAAACTCCTCTTCCTTGGTTCATCATGTATCTATCCCAAGTATGCCCCTCAGCCTATGAAGGAAGAATACCTACTCGATGGCAAACTGGAGCCGACTAATGAGCCTTATGCCCTGGCGAAGATCGCAGGAATAAAGCTGTGTGAGTCCTATAACAGGCAGTACGGAACGGATTTCATCTCATGTATGCCTACAAACATGTACGGCCCTAATGACAACTATGATCCCATGGGCTCCCATGTCATACCTGGTCTTGTAAGGCGTTTTCACGAGGCAAAAGTTAATGGTGATAAAGAGGTCGTTGTATGGGGTACTGGAACGCCCAAAAGGGAGTTTCTTTATGCAGATGACCTTGCCGATGCCTGCCTCTTTCTGATGAATAACTATTCAGGGAACGAAACAGTAAATGTCGGTTCAGGAATAGAGGTAACCATAAAAGAACTTGCCGAGGGGATTAAAGATGCAATTGGATTTAATGGAGAGATTGTATTTGATCCCTCAAAACCGGATGGTACCCCGAGGAAACTACTGGATTCATCAAAATTGACTGCAATGGGCTGGAAGGCTAAAACAGGATTGAGAGAAGGATTAAGGTCGGCATATCAAGACTTTTTAAGGAGGTATTAGGTGAAAAAGGCTTTAATCACCGGCATTACTGGTCAGGATGGTGCATATCTGGCCGAACTGCTTCTGGAAAAAGGTTATGAGGTTCATGGAATCAAGCGCAGGGCCTCACTGTTTAACACAGACAGGATCGATCATCTCTACCAGGATCCTCATGAAAAAGGTGTAAGATTGAAGCTGCATTACGGCGACCTCACAGATTCTACAAATCTGATACGCATCATCCAGGAGGTCCAGCCTGATGAGATATACAACCTTGCTGCCCAGAGCCATGTGATGGTCTCATTTGAGACGCCGGAGTATACAGCCAATTCGGATGCTTTGGGCACCCTGAGGATGCTGGAGGCTATCAGGATCCTTGGGATGACCAAAAAGGTCAGGTTCTATCAGGCATCAACGTCTGAGCTTTATGGCAAGGTACAGGAGACACCTCAGAAAGAGACAACCCCGTTTTATCCAAGAAGCCCGTATGCTGTTGCAAAGATATATGCATACTGGATTACTGTCAATTACAGAGAGGCATACAACGTATTTGCATGTAACGGGATACTGTTCAACCATGAATCGCCTTTAAGGGGCGAGACGTTTGTTACACGCAAGATAACAAGGGCCGTTGCAAGGATCAAGCTTGGTCTCCAGGAAAAGATTTACCTTGGTAACATTGATTCAAAGAGAGACTGGGGACACGCAAAAGATTTTGTAGAGGCGCAGTGGTTGATTTTACAACAGGACCAGCCTGATGACTATGTAATTGCCACAGGGAAACAGTACTCGGTAAGAGAGTTTGTTGATGCGGCATTTCATGAGGTAGGGATAAATATCAGATGGGATGGGAAAGGAATAGATGAGAAAGGGTATGATGACTCAGGGAAGGTCCTTGTAGAGGTTGACCCCCGATATTTCAGGCCGACAGAGGTAGAGACCCTCCTTGGTGACCCGACAAAGGCGAAAGAAAAGCTCGGTTGGCAGCCTAAGGTGACTTTCAAAGAGCTGGTTGCGGAGATGGTAAGAGAGGATCTCAAAGATGCAGAAAAAGATCAACTTTGCAAGAGGGAAGGGTATAAAGTGATGAGGTATCATGAGTAAGAAGAGCTTTTGATAGCCAGGAGAGATGATGCAATGTAAATTTGAAAAAGGATTTATATTTTGGACATAGATGGAGGGGTAAATGAAGGTTGTTATTCTTGCTGGTGGCCTTGGAACACGGATAAGCGAAGAATCGCATCTTAAACCAAAGCCAATGATAGAGATCGGCGAGAGGCCGATACTGTGGCATATAATGAAGATATACTCCTCTTATGGATTCAACGATTTTGTTATCTGTCTTGGGTACAAGGGATATTCAATCAAGGAGTATTTTGCGCATTATTTCTTACATGAATCAGATATTACATTCGATTTCAGGAATGAGAACGAAAGGATAATACATCAACACTCTGCCGAGCCCTGGAAGGTAACACTTGTCAGCACAGGGATAGATACCATGACCGGTGGCCGAGTTAAGAGGATTCAACCATATGTAGGAAACGAAGCATTTATGTTAACTTACGGCGATGGTGTTGCCGATGTTAATATTAAGGAATTGGTGGCTTACCATAAGACCCACGGCAAATTAGCTACAGTTACATCGATACAGCCGAGTGGCAGATTCGGCGCTTTGAATTTAACTGAAAACAATCTGGTTCATGGTTTCCAGGAAAAACCGAAAGGAGACGGCGCTTGGATTAACGCTGGGTTCTTTGTCATGGAACCGAAAGTATTTGATTATATTGCCGATGATAGAACTATTTTGGAGAAAGAGCCACTGGAAAACCTTGCCAGTGGCGAAGAGCTTGTAACTTATAAGCATAATGGCTTCTGGCAGCCTATGGATACCCTTCGAGACAAGAACCACCTTGAAGAGCTATGGAAGTCAGGGAATGCACCGTGGAAGGCTTGGTAATGGATTCCACTTTTTGGAAAGGTAAGAAGGTTTTTATTACTGGCCATACAGGTTTCAAGGGATCTTGGCTTTCCCTTTGGCTTCACTCTATGGGAGCGGAGGTGACAGGTTATGCTTTGAATCCTCCAACGGAGCCGAGCCTTTATGAGCTTTGTAGAATCGACGAGTTGGTTAATTCAGTAATTGCCGATGTCCGTGACGGCGAAAAACTGGAGAAAACAATTCGGGCTGCCTCCCCAGAGGTCGTCATCCACATGGCAGCCCAGCCTCTGGTTCGTGAGTCGTATAAAAACCCTGTTGATACATATGCCACAAACGTCATGGGGACAGTCAATCTGCTTGAGGCCGTGCGTAAGTGCGACAGTGTAAAGGCCATTGTAAATGTGACCACTGACAAATGTTATGAGAATAAGGAATGGGTGTGGGGATACAGGGAAAATGAGCCTGTAGGAGGATATGACCCTTATTCAAGCAGTAAGGCATGTTCGGAACTCGTTACATCGGCTTACAGAAGTTCCTTTTTTAATCCAAAGGATTATGCTATACATAGAATTTCTCTGGCCTCCGCAAGGGCTGGGAACGTTATAGGTGGAGGGGATTGGGCAACTGACAGGCTCATTCCAGACTGCATAAGGGCTCTATTGAAAGAAGAAAAGATAGTCATCAGGAATCCTCATGCTATCAGACCATGGCAGCATGTCTTGGAGCCTTTGAATGGCTATCTGCAACTGGCAAAAAGGCTTTATGCAGATGGGCCTGACTTTGCCGAAGGGTGGAACTTCGGCCCGGACGATTGCGATGCAAAACCGGTAGAGTGGATTGTGAGGAAGATGTGTGAAAAATGGGGAAACAACGCATCATACGAGGTCGATAAAAGGGAACATCCTCACGAAGCACATTATTTAAAGCTGGATTGTTCCAAGGCGAAGTCCGAACTTCATTGGTATCCAAGGTGGAACCTGGAAAAGGCAATTGATGGCATTATTGAGTGGACAGAGGCTTATAGAGATAATAAAGACTTACGGGAAGTGGCCTTGAGACAGATTGTGGAGTATTCAGAATATCGCTAACAAGGAGGTTTAATATGCAAGCCTTACGAATAATCCAGGAAATAGCAAAAGACGGCTATTTGCATGTTAGGGTTCCTCAAGACATGGGGAAGAAGTTTGAAATCATCGTTATGCCTATAGAAGGAGAAATAAAAGATGAATCCCTTAATTATATGAGACTGCAAGAGGAAAGCGGATTTACAAAAAATGTACTGGCGGCTGCCGATGAGGATGTTTGGAATGAAGTATAAAGGGAAAATTTTCAAGCTGCCGTTTCCTTTTACCGACCTGTCAGGCCAAAAAGCACGTCCAGCTTTGGCCATTAGCGAGCCTGATGAATTTGGAGATATTGAATTTTTATTCATTACTACAAAGCAGTCCAGATCTTTTGGAAAGACAATTGAATTGACGGGTGATGTCTTTGCTTCTAAAAACCTTCCTTTCAATTCCATCCTGCATCTGGATAAAAGCTATCTTCTTTCAAAAGATATAATATTGAAAGAACTTTCGTCTGTAACTGAATTACTTATTGAGAGGATATTCCGTGAGAGGGCAATAACTAGTTCTATAAAGCATTATGAAGTAAAACATAAAAAGGATACCTCTTTTAAGCAGGGAGACCGCATCCCATATGCCGGAAGGGTTTTTGACGAAAAGGAGATTTCTAATCTTGTGGACTCATCACTCGATTTCTGGCTAACTACAGGCAGATATGCGGAGAGGTTTGAGAAGGAGTTTGCAGAGTTTCTTGGTGTTAAACACTGTTCCTTGACCAATTCAGGCTCTTCCGCCAATCTCCTTGCCTTCATGGCCTTGACCTCCCCAAAACTCGGCGATAGGAGGATAAAAAAAGGGGATGAGGTAATAACGGTGGCAGCAGGATTTCCCACGACTGTTGCACCCATCATCCAGTATGGCGCCGTTCCAGTATTTGTGGATGTTTCTTTTCCAACGTATAATGTTGATTGCCGCCAACTTGAGGCCGCTCTATCGGAAAGGACAAAGGCAGTTATGGTTGCCCATACCCTTGGGAACCCTTTTGATCTGAATACTGTAAAGAGTTTTTGCGACAAACATAATCTGTGGCTGATTGAAGATAATTGCGATGCACTGGGATCAAGGTATCTCTATAACGGTCAATGGAAATATACGGGGACAATCGGCCATATAGGCACATCGAGTTTTTACCCTCCTCACCACATGACTATGGGGGAGGGTGGGGCGGTTTATACTAATGATGCCAGGCTGAAGAGGCTTGTAGAATCTTTTCGCGACTGGGGGCGGGACTGCTGGTGCCCATCAGGTCGTGATAATACATGCGGTAACCGCTTTGGGCAGCAGTTTGGGGAGCTTCCATATGGGTATGACCATAAGTACGTCTATTCCCACTTCGGCTACAACCTGAAAGTCACAGAGATGCAGGCTGCTATCGGGTGCGCCCAGCTTGAAAAACTGCCCTCATTTATTGAGGCAAGAAAACGTAACTGGAAGATGCTCAGGAATGGTCTGGCAGAGCTTAACGATAAGTTCATTCTTCCAGAGCCAACGGAAGGCTCAGAGCCGTCCTGGTTCGGATTCCTGTTAACGGTCAAAGGGGGAGCAGGGTTTACGAGAGATGAAATAGTTAATCATTTGGAATCAAAAGGTATCCAGACAAGGATGCTGTTTGCAGGAAATTTGATTAAGCATCCCTGCTTTGATGAGATGAGGAAGAGCGGAGAAGGTTACAGAGTTCCAGGGAATCTTGAGAACACCGACATGATCATGCGAGATACCTTCTGGGTAGGAGTTTATCCAGGGATGACAGAGGAGATGATCGGGTTTATGATTAAGCAGATGGGTGATTTTGTTAGATAATAGTTAAACAGGACAACTATGCAACCAACTCAAAAGCAAGATATATTAAAAGACATAAGGAAGTCTATTATATACATGACACATTATTCAAAGTCTTCCCATGTTGGAAGCTGTTTATCTATAGTAGATATCCTCTATATACTTTATTTCAAAATCTTAAATATTGATCCGAAAAATCCTCAGACTGTCGACAGGGACAAGTTTATCCTTAGTAAAGGGCATGGAAGTGCAGCCCTCTATGCTACCCTGGCTGCAAGAGGTTTTTTCCCACTCGACTATCTTGACAAATTTTATATTGATAACGGGATATTGCCAGGTCACCTTGATATGTTGGCGGTTCCCGGGATAGATGCGTCGGCTGGTTCACTTGGACACGGGCTTTCAATAGGGCTTGGCATGGCGATAGCAAACCGTCAAACTAATAATCCAGGTAAGATATTTGTATTATTGGGAGACGGTGAATGTAATGAAGGTTCGGTATGGGAAGCCGTGATGCTGGCGGGGAGCCTTGGACTGATGAATCTAACTGCAATAGTTGATTATAATAAATTACAGAGTTTTGGCCGGACTGACGAAGTTATTAACCAAAAGAATATGTCGGAACGATGGAGGAGTTTCGGTTGGGATGCATATGATGTGGATGGTCATAATTTGGCCGAACTCGAAGGGATTTTTACCTCCATACAAAAGGGGCCCAAGGTCGTTGTCGCACATACAATAAAAGGGAAAGGTGTTTCCTTCATGGAAAATAGGCTTGAATGGCATTATAAATCTCCAAACGCCGAACAGTATGAACATGCATTGAGAGAAATAGAAGGTGACGGAAGGTAAACATGAGGGATACGTTCGTTAATTGTTTGATTGAACAGGCTAAAACAGATGAGCGCATATTTTTGGTAACGCCAGATGTTGGTTTTTCCGTCCTGGAAAGGTTTGTTGACAAATTTCCTGATAGATATTTAAATGTGGGTATTGCTGAACAAAATGCGGTAGGTATTGCTTCAGGTCTGGCCTTATCCGGCAAACTTCCTTACGTATACAGCATGGTTCCTTTCGTAACCATGAGATGCTTTGAACAGATAAGAACTGATGTTGCATATATGAATACTAATGTTAGATTGGTCGGTATTGGGGCCGGTCTGTCCTATGGGCCGGCAGGTGCTACACATCATGCAATCGAAGACATAGCAATTATGAGGGCCTTACCCAACATGACCGTATGTTGTCCGGGTGACCCTGTTGAAGCCAAAGCGTTAATCAGGCAGAGTTTTGACTACATGGGGCCTATATATTTCAGGCTTGGGAAGAGCGGGGAGCCAAATATCCATTCTGAAAGCGCCACCATAGAAATAGGTAAGGCGGTACAATTGACAGAAGGGAATGATATGGCCTTAATAACTACAAGCAATATGCTTGAGCAGGGGAAACGATGGGTTGATGAATGGGCAAGAGAGGGAACCTGTGTCACCTTGCTCTCTATGCCTACCATAAAACCCTTCGATGTGGAAGCGATACAAAGGTTGATCGAAAAAAGGATCCCCATTACCACACTTGAAGAGCACAATATAATCGGCGGGTTAGGGAGTGCGGTGGCGGAAGTAATTGCAGAAAGTGGAAAGGCTGTGAAATTTAAAAGAATAGCTATTCCTGATGTCTACTCACATTATGTGGGGTCTCAATCTTTTTTAAGAGAAAAATTTGGGTTGAGTAAAAACAGTGTTGGATGTAGGTAAAAAATGAAAGAGAACCTAAAGATTGCCATCCTTGGCGCCACCAGTCACATTGCAAAGGGATTGATTTATAATTTTAACAAGAAAGAGTATAGCGAACTCTTCCTCTTTGCCCGTTCACTGGAGCGTTTAAGAGACTTTCTTAGGAGCATCCAATGTCAAAAGGGAGTCAATCTTAAGGGATTCGATGAACTGAACGATGAGGGATATGATGTTATTATCAACTGCATTGGCATAAGCGGTGCTAAAAATTTAGAAGATCAGGTCTCTTCTTATTCCAGACTAACCGAAACTTTTGATAATCTTATTTTGGATTATCTTCGGAATCATCCGGAAACACTTTATATCAACTTTAGTAGTGGAGCAGCATATGGAACGGATTTCAGTGTTCCTGCCGAGGAAGCCACGTTTTCAAAATGGGATATAAACCATCTCAGTGAGGCTGATTATTATGGAATTGCGAAGCTCAATTCTGAAACCAAACACCGTGCATTAAATAATTTCAATATAGTTGACTTTAGAATATTTAGCTATTTCAGCAGGTTTATCGATATTGAATCAAGATATTTATTAACTGAAATTATTTCTTGTATAAGAGATGGTAAAGAATTTATTACGAGCCCAGATAATATAATCCGTGATTACATTCATCGTAATGATTTGTATTCATTGGTAGAAAAATGCGTTGATAAAAAAATTATTAATGATATATTTGACTGCTACAGCCTGAAACCTGTTAATAAATTTGAAATCCTTGATTTTTTTGTTGCTGAGTATGGATTAAAGTATATGGTCAGAGATGACATAAAAACTTCTGCAATAACCGGGACTAAAGATAATTATTATTCGTTAAATAGAAAGGCTAAAGACATCGGTTACAATCCTCAGTTTACTTCAATGGACAGTATCGTTCAAGAGTCATTCACTATTTTGGAAACCGCATAGAAGGAAATGGAAGATTGAAGCAGTTGGTTCATAGGAGAAGGCTGTAATAAGATAACATGTCCATACAGACCACAAATAGCCAGTTACCCAAAGTCACGATCTGTGTTCCAGTGCGTAACGGTGCGCGTACCATTCAGAGAACTTTAGATTCTCTCCTGAGTCAAGATTATTCGAATTATGAAATTATTGTTTCTGATAATTGTTCAGATGACGATACTGCAAATATTGTCAGTCAATATGCTTCAAGTGGAGTTAAATATTTTTTCAATCCAACCATGGGAAAAGGGGCCGAAAGCAACTGGAATCACATATTAACTTTGGCTGAAGGGCCGCTTATCGCCTTGTATCATGCAGACGATATTTATACCCGCACAATGGTGCGGAGGCAAGTTGAGTTTTTGCTTAAATATCCCGACGTTAGTGCCGTATTTACGATGACGCAGACCATCGATGAAAATGATCGCCCTATTAAAATGGGAAGCATAAAACTGCCTCAAGCATTAAGAAGTAAAGAGATATTTCATTATGAAGAATTCTTAAATTATACGCTGAAATATAATACCTTTGTGATGGTTCCGACCATGATGACAAAGCGGGAAATCATTGATTGTGTTGGAGTATTTAATTGGGAAAGATATGCAACTGCGTCAGATATTGATTTGTATTTAAGAATGGCTACTCATGGGCCGATTGGAGTAATTGATGAGCAGCTACATAAATACCGAATTAGTGATCAACAGGGAAGTGCGGTAATTTTTCACGAAAGAACATTTCTTGCTCATTTCTGTAATGTGCTGGACGATTATATTTCAAAACCAGAAAACAAAGAATTAATTCAAAAACACTCATTAGCTATATATAAAATGAGGCGTGCGACGGATCAAATTCGTTGTGCGATGAACATGCTTGTCCAGGATCGGGTAGTTGAAGCCAAAACAAATTTAATTCATGCCTTAAAATATGCTCACATTATTGAAGCTCTTAAAATGCTAACGCTCAAACGACCGCAAGAAGTTGCATTATTTGGTATTGGTTCTATTCTTCTGGCATCATCATATTTAGGTGTTGGGACTTTTTCAGGAAAACAAATATATAAACTATTCCAAAGGTATTCGAAAAGTCAGCGAGACCCTATCACCTGATGAATTAATAGATAAGGTAACATACTACCTTAAGCATGATGAAGAACGAGAACCCGTTGATAAGCTTGGATACTAGCGGACATTAAATAACCATAAATAACCATATAATAGAGAAGCGGATTAAGATTATCTTTGATCGTATCCAATTGAAAAACATTGGTGGGACAACAGGGTAAAAATGGCAGCAATCGGAAAAGATGCACGTATTTATATAGCTGGACACCTTGGATTGGTTGGGGCCGCGTTGGTGAGGCGCTTCCAGCGTGCTGGTTTTCATAATCTTCTGCTTTGTACACATAATGAAGTTGACTTAAAATTGCGCAATTCGGTGTGGAGCTTTTTTGAAAAGAAACGCCCAGAATATGTTATTGTTGCTGCGGCAAAGGTTGGCGGAATAGCTGCCAACATGGCAGAGCCTGTAAGTTTTCTTGTGGACAATTTGGAAATCCAGAATAATGTCTTGTTAGCGTGCCAGCATTTTCAGGTTACCAAGACGATGTTCCTTGGCAGCTCTTGTGTTTACCCTCGCGAAGCACCGCAGCCAATGAGTGAAGGTTGTTTTATGCACGGACCCGTTGAGCCAACGAATGAATCTTACGCAATCGCCAAGATTGCGGGTATCCGTCTTGCACAGGCACTTCGTCAGCAGTACGGACTAAATGTGATTTGCCCGATGCCGTGTAATGTGTATGGTCCGGGCGATCATTTTGAATTTGAGCGCTCCCATGTCGTATCTGCCTTGGTACGGCGTTTTATTGAAGCCAAGAGGAATGATGTGCCAATAGTGACTCTATGGGGGACAGGTAACGCTCGTAGGGAACTTTTACATGTAGACGATTTGGCGGACGCGTGCTTATTTTTATTAAGGAATTATGATTCCCCAGAGATCATCAATGTAGGGTCCGGCCAGGATATAACCATACGCGAATTAGCTGAAACCATAACAAATACTGTGGAATATACTGGCAAACTGGAATGGGACTTAACCAAACCTGACGGGATGCCAAGGAAATTACTGGATGTTAGTCGATTACATGCGCTAGGCTGGAGGCATAAGATTGATTTAACAACAGGTATTCGATCAGTTGTGGCTGATTTTGAAATGCGTTACCCCCGATAATGGAGAAGATAACTATGAATTTAAAATACACTTATCAATTACGTGAACCGATTCAGGCTTTGTTGCAGGAAGCGTCGCGTATTAATAGCTATAAACCTCAGAAATACTGGTATCCACTCAGTATGGCTACATATGACATAGAAGAAATTTTAGCCGCAGTAGATTCATTATGTTCTTTTCGGACGACAATGTGGGAAAAAACGAGCGAATTTGAGCGGCAGTTCGCATATATTGTTGGTTGTCCAGAGGCAATTATGGTCAACAGTGGCTCTTCTGCTGATCTATTGATTGCCTTTGCATTAATAAACCCACAGACTAAATTTCTAAATCAGGGTGATGAAATTCTGGTGCCATCAGTTACTTGGCCTACACAGCTCTGGTCGCCAATGATGGCAGGATTGAAAGTTCGTTTTGTAGATACGGACCCCAATACTCTAAATATGGATTTAAATGATCTTGAAGCTAAAATTGGGCCGAAGACGCGCGCAATTTCTCTTGTTCATCTGATGGGCAATCCTTGCGATATGGATCGCGTTATGGCTATTTGTCAGAAACACACCTTGATTTTAATAGAAGATTGTTGTGAAGCACTTGGAGCTGCATTCAAGGGAAAATCGGTTGGTACTTTCGGGTTAGCGGGCAGCTTCTCATTCTTTTTTTCGCATCATATTACCACGATGGAAGGAGGAATGATCATATGCCATGACCAGTCACTTTCAGATCTTTTTCGATTGCTTCGCGCACATGGTTGGGCGCGTAACGCAAAATATATCAAGCCTGAATTTGAAGAAGGTCTTGATCCTAGGTATATGTTCTTGAATTGGGGATTCAATGTGAGACCTACTGAGCTTCAGGCTGGGTTTGGCCTTGAACAGCTCAGAAGATTACCTGCTTTTAACGCGCAACGTCTCCAAAACGTTGCTTATTTTCAGAAATACCTCAATCGTCATTCGGCTATAATGCGGTTAATGGAAGTTTTACCAGATGCAGAATGTTCCTGGTTTGCACTGCCAATAATGCTGACGCCAGAGTGTCCTTTCAAAAAGGATGAGTTCTTGGCATTTCTTGAAGTGCAAGGTGTGGAGACCCGCCCGATTGTGGCAGGCAATTTGACGCGGCAGCCAGTATGCCAATTGTATCCCGAATTGCAGGAGCGCAATTTGCCAGGTGCAGATGCTGTCCATGACCGGGGTTTTTATCTTGGCGTACACCCATTTGAAGCTACAAAAAATCTGGATCGGCTTGCAGAAATTTTTGAGCAGTTTATTCGTCGATACATATGATAAAAGTCATGCTTGTCGCGGGCCCGCTGGATCCGGCCAAATCATATGAATATCATAATTTTCAAAAGCCATTGGAAAAAATGGGCCATGCAGTTGTGTCTTTTGATTTTGTGGCGGTAATGCGTGCTTCTGGACGTGAAGAGATGAACCGGAAGCTGCTGGCCATCGTGAAAAATGACCTGCCTGATGCCGTTATTTTTGTTCCGCATACTGATCAATTTATTCCAGAAATAGTAGATGAGATTGGCAGACTCGCGATTACCCTCGGATATTTCTTTGATGATACGTGGCGGATTGAATATTCACGTTTTTGGGCGCATCACTTCAATTTTGTTACCACATCAGATGTCAACGGACTACGTAAGTTTCGAGAAGCTGGATGTACAAATGTGATTTATTCCCCCTTTGCTTGCAATACGGATGTTTATTGTAAGAGGAATCTGCCTAAAAAGTATGATGTGACATTCGTGGGCCAATACCATCCTCATCGGGAATGGTACATCAACTATCTAAAGAGGGCTGGGATTGATGTGCAGGCCTGGGGTATTGGGTGGCCTTCAGGTGTGATCAACTTAGAAGATATGATCAACATTTTCAACCAAAGCCGCATAAATCTGAACTTGTCTAATTGTGTTTCTTGGGATATTCGATATCTGATTGCACCTTTAAGACCCATTAAAAGTACCCTCCGAGCATGGCGCCAAGTCGTGCATGCCATTACTCGTCCTGATATGAAAACATGGGAGATGGTGAAGGGGCGGTATTATGAAGTCAATGCATGCGGCGGTTTTCAACTTTCCCACTATGCTGAGGGTTTGGAGCAAATGTATTTAATCGGTGAAGAAATTGTGTTATATGTTTCACCAGAGGACATGATTGAAAAGGTACACTATTTTCTCAAACATGAAGATGAACGCGAAGCCATAGCAAAACGTGGTTACTTGCGTACGAGGAGCGATCATACGATGGAAAAGCGGTTTCAACATATTTTTGATCAATTAGGCTTGATCTGATCCCAAATGAAGACAATATTAATTCATAGCCTAACGGGCAATAACAACCGGATGTTTGACCCTAATGAACGGGATGGTTATAACGACCCGGCTATACACTTGCGGGAAAGATTGTATAAGCTCGGTTATGACCTCAAGACTGCTGACAATAATCCACTTGATGACTGTGAATGGGTGCTTTTCTACGAGGGGATTAGTATAAAACCCTACTCAGGCTGGCGTGGGTTGGCGAGAAGATTGAGGGCAGGCCTTCAAGGGAAGCCGCTCGTTAGGAATCTATATAATGAATGTGTCAAAGCTGGGAAGGAGCACAGAATGGCGTTATTTTTGTGGGAACCACCATCTGTAAGTCCGGGAAACTGGGATCCAGAATTACATAAATTTTTTCCACTGATCTTCACATGGCATGACAATTACGTTGATGGACGTAAATTTATCAAAATACACTGGCCTCAAACACGCCAATTCCCGAATGTGCCCAAAATTGTTTTTAAGGATCGGAAATTGCTGGTCAATATCTCCATGAACAAGTTTTCGCATCATTCTCGGGAATTATATTCGGCGCGACGGGCTTCCATCCGATATTTTGAGAAAAATCAGCCTGAAAATTTTGATCTTTTTGGTGTTGGATGGAATCGTCCAGTGAATATTTTGGAAAAGATATTCCCCATTACACGTCAAATTTATCCATCTTATCGGGGGACTGTGCAAAATAAATGGGATGTCCTACCGCAATATCGTTTTAGTCTATGTTACGAGAATATTCATGATGAACCGGGATGGGTGACGGAAAAAATATTTGATAGTATACGTGCTGGATGTGTTCCTATTTATTGGGGTGCATCTAATATTTCTGACTATGTAGATCCCGATGCATTCATAGATCGACGGCTATTTAAATCAGACGCTGAACTTGAATATTTCATTACAAATATTGGAGAAAAGGAATATGAACATTACAGCAATGCTATTAAAGAATATCTGAATAGTAACCGCTTTAAACTTTTCTCACCAGAGAATTATGCAGAAACAATCATTAATGCTCTCAAGCTAAAATAAAAGCAGTTTCTCAATTACTGCACCTTGAATTGGATATACTATACATGCCTCAATTAAGTAATAAAAAAAATTATTTATTTACATTCTTTTCGAGTTTTGGCGGGACAATACTATCAAGTATCATTGGTTTTGTTTCCGTACCTATCAGCCTTAGTTATTGGCAAGCAGAAAAATTTGGACTATGGGCTTTAATAAATTCAATCTTGATTTATCTCAACATGTCAAACTTGGGATTAAATGCATCAGCAGGAACACTGATGGCAAAAAACCCACGTGTAGATGATAAATTAAAAATACTTAAAAGGGCTGCTCAAATTTTGATTATAAGTATAGGTATTTTTTTTACAGCATTCCTTTTGACGGACTATTATAATAAGGATTGGATAATGTTGTTAGGAAAAATTCCTCATAACCTAAAGGATGAAGCATATCTAACTTGTTTCATCCTTGCCATATTCTTCTTTATTAATTTACCCTTTTCATTAATTTCATCAGCTTTTAGCGGTTTTCAAGTCGCGTATATTGAAAATATATTCTCATTATTTATAAAAATTATAAACCTTATTGTATTGTTAACGGTTATATCTATAAAAGGGAACTTGGTGATATTTGCTATTTTCATGGGGTCAACAAATTTTATATTTAACCTGGTAAAACTGGGATACTTCTATTTTTTTGTTATAAAAAAAATGGATTATTTAAAAAATGAAATGGTAAATATTCAGCCCAATAATGAAGACACATCATATAAGAGTATTTTTATTACTGGGATTAGATTTATTTCTATAGGTCTTGCTGCAATGGTAGTTTGGAATACTGATTATTTGGTAATTTCAAATTTATTAAGTGTAGAAAAAGTAACTCCATATTTTATTACCTTCAGTTTGTATCAGATGTTATTCTTAATTATCTTTGCCATAAACACCGCTGCCTTACCCGTTCTTGCAAAGGAGTTAGGTTATAATAATTGGGAGTGGATCAATCATGTATATGGGAAATTATTAATTATTATGGGAATAATCGGTGGCTTGGTATGGCTTGGAGGCATTTTATTCATGAGGGATTTTATTATACATATTTGGACTGGAAAAAGCGGCTATGCCGGCCTATTAACTGTCTTTGCATTTGGCGGCTATGCGTATTTATCTGGCATAGTAAATCTAAATTCAGGAGTTATAAATTCTTTTAATTATATTGAGGGAATGCCCATCATAGCTTGGTTTGAAGCTGTATTAAAACTTAGTTTATCTGTTTTATTCCTCCAGTTTTTTGATATCGGAGGTGTCGCGTTAGGAACGTTCTTAGGTTCTTTATTATCTGTATTTTGGATCACTCCAATATTGCTTATCAAGCGAAGCAACTATAAATTAAAGTATAATAAAGTTTTCATTCAAAAACATTTTTCATTTGTACTGCTTCCTTTATTAATATTAGCGATAGCAGATCAATTATTTGTAGATACTCTAAGTATTAGGATATTAATTGGGGTAGTCGTAATGTTATTATATATCTCTTTAAGTTACAAACTGTTATCAGATGAGGAAAGATTTTTTTTGAAAAATTTACTAAAGCTATCTTGATTTTTGTGACTTAATGAAAGGAGTTCAAATGTTAAATTTCTTAATTGTAGTCCCACGATACGTAAGTAAGGTTGGGGCATATTATGAGTTCCCATTAGGATTAGCCTATATATCATCGGCACTCAAATCGAAAGGGTTTAACGTATTTTGTTTAAACTTAAATCATCAAAGCGATTCAGTAGCAACGGCAATAAAAAATGCAATCAGGCAAAACCATATAGATGTTGTCTGTACAGGAGGGCTTTCGCCGCATTATCATAAGATAGATGATATTTTAAAGGAGACAAAAAAGGTTTCACCTGAAATAATTACGATAATTGGCGGTGGCCTGTTCGGCAGTGAGCCCGAGATCATGCTCCGTTCATTAGCCGCGGATTACGGAGTTTTTGAAGAAGGGGAAGAAACGATAGTTGAACTTGCAACCGCACTTGAAAACGCTACTGATCCTAAGCAGGTTAAAGGCATTATGTTTGTTGACGACCATAACAATATTGTAACCACTAAGCTAAGGGATTCAATACAGGACTTAGATAGCATTCCATGGCCCGATTATGAAGGACTTGGAATTAGAGAGTTTCTCGATATGCAGATGCCCTATAATTCCTACTATTTATACCCTTTTGATAACCCGAGGCTAATGCCGATGATATCAACGAGATCTTGTCCATTTAGCTGTACATTTTGCTATCACCCTATCGGTAAGGTATACCGAAAAAGATCATTGGATGATTTTTTTAAAGAACTGGAATATTTAATAGATTCCTATAATATAAACATGGTAAGTCTGCTTGATGAACTATTCTCGGTGAAGAAGGAAAGAATGCTTGAGTTTTGTGCGCGAATAAAAAGCTATAATATTAAATGGATCGCACAAATGAGAGTGGGAGATATAGATAAAGAAACTATATCCGCATTAAAAGAATCGGGGTGTTTTTATATTAGCTTTGGACTGGAAAGTATTAGCTCCGAAGTACTCAAAAGCATGAAGAAAAAAATAAAATCTGAACAAATCGATATCGCTTTAAAACTAACGCGAAACGCAAATATCGGCATACAGGGTAATTTTATATTTGGCGACCTGGCTGAGACAGAGGAGACTGCTCAGGAAACACTGGATTGGTGGAAAGTGAATATCCAGTATCAAATAAACCTCGGCTTTATCATTCCTTATCCAGGCTGTGAAAACTATAAATATGCGGTTAAAAATGGACTCATCAAAGACAAACTCGCCTATATTAAAACAGGTTGTCCCCCTATAAATTTAACAAAATTACCACAGGCCCAGTATGCAAAGTTGCAACGAAAAGTTGCATACTATCAGGATGCGTACAGGATATCAGGCAAGATTATATCTCAAAAGAAAATACAGGAGAATGAATCTCACAAAGAAGAGGCATATAGCTTAACAGTACAATGCCCGTATTGTAATTCTATTAGTATTTATAAGAACATGCCCAAGATATATTATAGTATTTATGATCGCCTGGCCTGCAGGAATTGTAACCAGAAATTTGCGCTTAAAGGAAGTATTAACTTACTATATTTGATGAAAGAAAGGATTCGTAATCGACCAGAACTCTATGCTTTAATCAAAAGAGTTAGGGCAGTACTCAATAAGTGAATGTTCTATCAGGGCAGAAAATACACCATAGTCATCTGAAAAATCCGGAAAGGAGTTGATAGTGATCAATAAAGATAATCCTATTCTTACTGTTGCTATTCCGACCTTCAACCGTTCGAAGTACCTGGAAAAAACTCTTAACATTCTGCGAGAACAATACTGCGAATCTATCGAGATTCTTGTTTCAGATAACCACTCGACAGATGATACATATCAAGTGGTTTCTACGCTGCAACAAAATATGCCTTATTTAAAATATCATCGCAATGAATATAATATGGGATTTGATGGGAATATCATGAAGCTGTATGAGCTTACACAGACGCCTTACATATGGTTTCTTGGTGACGATGATCCTGTTGAGGGGAACGCGATAACGAATATTTTGGATTCCTTATATAAATATCAACCAACTGTAGCACTCTTCCGACATTCGTATGAGGATAATAATGGCGATATAACATTACACCCCTCATGGTTGACTAAAGATCGCATTATAGAAGGTTTTTGCAGTGATGCAGATTACGAGGCTTTTCTTTCCACGATATTTTTGTCGGTTGTAGTGGTAAGAAAAAATTCCGATGTTACAGTAGAAAAGTTAGCTAAATACAAAGATTCAGCTATGATACATATGACATTATGTTTATTGTTGTTATCAAAAAAGTTTCGTTTTTGTACATTAACACCAGTTATTGTCCGTCACCACCAAGGACGTATATATGGACAGGATCTTGTATTGCATTTTTTGACAGGGAGTGTTCGTGCATTGTGTTTGCCGGAATTTGGATATACCATTAAGAAGTTCAAACGCCTTATTTTTTCAAGTGGCCATAAGAGTTGTGGAAACATGATTCTTTCCTCAAAGATTGGGCGAGACATTGTAAAGTTTCCCGTTAAAGTTTCACGTTTACGCGAGATTTATTCTGTATTTGGCATATCTTCATTGCCAGGGATTATATATCTTCTTGTGTGTATAATGGCACCGCCACCAATAGTAAAGGCTCTTTATTATCTGAAACAGAATTATGCTTATCGGTTCAAAAAAAAGTTCTCTTATTCTTTGTAAAAACCATATGATGTCTTACGAACTTAATATTATACCCACAGCTTTTCTGACAGGCCTCGTTTTCTTTAATTTTATTTTTGGATATAAAAATTTAAGAAACACGCGGATAAATATTGTCAATGGGTTGCTTTTTATACAGGTCTTTAGCCAGATCACCTTTCCAGGCATATATGGTTTTATAAATGACTATCCTCAAGAGGTCCTTTATAAAATATCGCCTATTCATTTATTTATTGTATATATTGTCGAATTAGTATCTATTTCATGCTGGTTAATTGGTTTCTATTGGTTTCGACCATTGTACAAGCACGTTGAAAAATGCAGTTTTTTCCCAGGTCTTTCTGATAAAAAGATCGACTGGGTTTTAATTACTATAATAATAATGATGTATTATGTCGTTATACTTGAAGCCAGTAGGGGCCTTGGTGTTGTTATGTATGATTCAGAAAATCTTGGGGAGAGTATCAAGTTGTGGCCAACTGGTATAACTATTCCTTTTGGATTGTGGAATATAATTATCAGCCTTTTTTATTTTCCAGGAATCTTAGCGGGAGGTATTCTTGCTACAAATAATCAAACATCAGGACTTAAGAAAGGAAAAGTGGTTGGATGGGCAGTTCTATTTTCAATGATAGTTATGGGCCTGGTAACTGCCCTTAGACAATTTATACTCGGCAGTGTTATTATGATATTTATATTTGGTTTAGCTCAGAATAACAAAACAGTTCTAAAATATGCAGTAGTAGGGTTAATGATACTATTTTCCCTGGCGCCTATAATGCAGGGTAGTTACCGAGATGTTTTATGGAGCGCTGAAGGTAAGGAATTAAGTAGTATAGAGAAGTTGGCTCTTTTGACGACATCAAAGAAGGATGCAAAAGAAGAGAATCCTTTTGTTACTTTTTGGCACGCAGCAGGTAACCGATTTATAGATGCTGCACTGTCTGCAGGCTTAGTGAAGGCTGTATTAAGGGGAGACTCCGCTGGGTTGCAACCCGTACTTGGCGCTATAGCGAGTCCAATACCAAGGCTATTCTGGCCTGGTAAGCCAGCACCTGGAAGCTTTGACGGTACAAATGAAGGAACAGCAACTTATGTCGTTTGGCGAGAAACCATAGAAGGAATGAGTTGGGAGTGTGGTCCATTTACTTCAGGATCTCACTCATTCTGGGAACTAAATATGATTGGCGTCATTCTGTTTGGAATTTTGTCGGGTTTATTTGCGAGGACAATGTTACACGCAACCATTAATGCGGGGAAGATTGGCCTTGTCTTTTGGGGATTAACCTTTCATCCTCTCGCTTTTATTGTAAATTTATGGGCTCCAGAAATTATAATGGTATTGATGCAACGCATACTTCCTTTAGGAATTTTTATTTGGTGTTGGTCATGGTTTAGTCGTTTAAGAGTGAATTTCCCTAAAAAATAGACTCACAGAATTAGGTAATGGATTGAATGGCGATAAACCTATTTATTCAAGCAGTGAATGTTCACAGTGGTGGTGGGCGATCTTTGCTGAGAGCTTTGTTGGTAACGCGACAAAAGGGCTTACGTGTAACTGCGATTCTGGATAGTCGCATGGATGTGCCTCAAGGTATGCCAGATGACCTGATGATCCGGAGGGTAAAGCCGACAATACCGCATCGGCTGATGGCCGAATGGTGGCTTTCAAAAAACGTAAAAGTTGGCGATATCGTTCTTTGTTTTGGAAATCTTCCTCCGTTGTTTAAGCTACGAGGCAAAGTATCGGTGTTTATGCAGAACAGATATATTATTGAAAGAGCTGGCCTGTCCGGGTTTTCTTTAAAAACCAGTTTACGCATCTATGTGGAGCGAATTTGGTTTGCCTGGTTTGCTTCTCATGTAGATGAATTTATTGTTCAGACTCAGTCTATGAAAAGATCGCTCGAAATTAGACTTAAGAATAATGCCAGCATCTATATTATGCCGCTTATCAACTCCACTGACGGCTACAATCGGATCAAAGTTCAGCTTTATTCTAAGAAGGATCAACTTTATGATTTCGTCTATGTCGCAACAGGCGAACCGCATAAAAACCATATTCGTTTGATAGAGGCATGGTGCCTGCTGGCCGCAGACGATTTGTTCCCAAGCATTTGTCTGACTATTGGAGAAACCAGTTCAACTGATTTATGTCAATGGATAGAAAGTATGAAAACCAGGTTTAGGCTAAATTTAGTAAACAGAGGAATGATATCGTCTGACCAGGTAAAACAGCTTTATAGGCAGGCAGGAGCGTTGATTTATCCATCAACATTTGAATCATTCGGGCTTCCACTCATCGAGGCAAGGCAAGCCAGCTTACCGATACTGGCTTCGGAAATGGATTATGTGCGTGATATATTGGATCCAGAAGAATCGTTCGATCCCTATTCTGCGGTATCAATTGCCAGGGCGGTAAAGAGGTTCATGGAAATACCAGAGGCCCCACTCTATTTGCTCAATGCCTCTGAATTTATTGAACGTATTACAGAGAGGTTGCATTAGCTGTGCATATTTTGATCGTTAGCCAATATTTCTGGCCTGAGAATTTCCGTATCAACGATCTGTCATTAGGTCTGATGGAAAAAGGTCATCAGGTTACTGTTTTGACTGGGATCCCTAATTATCCTGAAGGTCGTTTTTTTCCAGGGTACGGTTTTTTTAAAAACAATCGTGAAAATTATCAGGGTGTGAAGGTAATACGGGTGCCCTTGATCCCGCGTGGCAATGGCGGTGGGCTTCGTCTGGCGCTGAACTATATATCTTATGCATTTTTTGCGAGTATTTTATCTCCTTTTGTCTGCCGCGGGAAATTTGATCTTATTTTTGTCTGTCAGCTATCGCCAGTAATGGTTGGATTACCTGCTTTGGTATTGAAAAGACTTAAACACGCTCCGATTATGTTCTGGATACAGGACCTATGGCCGGAAAGCCTTTCTGCTACCGGGGCAATAAAATCTAAAAAGGCTCTGAAAGTAGTGGAGAAGCTGGTGCGCTTCATTTACTCAGGGTGCGACCTGATTCTGGTGCAATCACGAGCATTTTCTCCTTCTATTGAGAAGGAAGGTGTGGACCCTTGCCGGATCGCCTATTTCCCGAACAGCGCGGAAGAATTGTATAAACCAGTAGAAGTGGAACTGGATGCTCCAGAGCGTTCAATGATTCCTGCCGGCTTCTGCGTGATGTTCGCCGGGAATATAGGTGCTGCCCAGGATTTTGAAACAATTCTCTCTGCTGCTGAGCAGCTTAAGGAGTATGCTGATATTCACTGGGTGATTGTCGGTGATGGGCGGATGCGTCCTTGGGTTGAAGCACAAATAGATGAGCGTGGCCTGACTGAAACCGTTCACCTTTTGGGTAGGCACCCAGTGGAATTGATGCCGAGGTTTTTTTCTATTGCAGACGTCATGTTGGTAACACTCAAAAAAGAGTATATTTTTTCGCTTACAATACCGTCAAAAGTGCAGTCGTATCTGGCATGTGCCAAACCAATTATTGCCGCACTGGATGGCGAGGGCGCCCGAGTTATTGAAGAGTCAGGTGCTGGCGTGACTTGTTCCGCTGAAAACCCGCAAGCTTTAGCAGAGGCGGTGCTAAAAATGTATCGTTTGACTGAGGCGGATTTGCATGATATAGGATTGCGTGGGAGACGTTATTTTGAACAGCATTTTGAGCGTACCGTATTGCTGGAACGTTTGAATAATTGGATAAAAGAATTTCAAAAGGGGGAATAGCGTGCGCATTTTAATTCTTGGCGGAACAGGCATGCTTGGGCATACACTTTGGCAATACTTTTCTTCGCGTTTTCCTGATACCTACACAACAATCAGGCAGAGCCGCACGGTGTACGAGAAACACGAGCTATTCGTCGGAGATAAGGTGATAGATTCTGTCGATGTTGTTGATTTTTCGATGTTGACAGGCATAATGAAATGCATCAAGCCTGATTTTATTCTAAATTGCATCGGGGTTACAAAGCGGCGCAAAGAGGCTGACATGGCCATTCATGCCCTCACGCTCAATGCCATGCTACCTCATAAGTTGTTGGAGTGGGGACAGAATAATTCTGCTAAAGTTGTCAATTTTAGCACGGACTGTGTATTCGACGGTGAACAGGGGAACTATACCGAAGAAAGTCCGACCAATGCCACTGACCTTTACGGCAAAACAAAGGCCTTGGGGGAAATCCGAGGAGCGAATGCTCTTACTCTACGATCCTCCTTTATCGGCACTGAACTTCATGACGGTACGGAATTGTTGGAGTGGTTTCTGTCCCAGACAGGGTGGGTAAAAGGGTTTAAGAACGCTATTTATTCAGGCTTGACTACTGTTGAATTGAGTCGCGTTCTCGAAAATATTATGATGCACCACCCTGATGCAACAGGCGTTTATAATGTTTCCAGTGACCCTATTAGCAAGTTTGATCTCTTGATGCTTATAAAAGAGAAAATGAATCTCGGTGTGAAGATTGTCCCCGATGAAACTGTCAAGTGTAACCGAAGTCTTGATTCAACAAAGTTCCGCAACGAATTTAGCTATACTCCACCAGCATGGAAAGTAATGGTTGAGGAGTTGAGTAGCGACATTAGAAGGAGGGAAAAATGATTTTTGAAGGAAAAACCATCCTGGTAACGGGTGGGACTGGGTCTATGGGGAAAACCTTTGTGAGGCGTGTATTGACCGGTGAACTGGGTACTCCGAAAAAGGTTATAGTTTTATCCAGAGACGAGGCCAAGCAGCATGACATGCGGATGTCGTATCTGCATAAGCTGGTTGCTACCGATGAGGTGATTTACCGTAACTTTATGAATGTGCTCGAGTTCCGGATTGGCGATGTACGAAATTATGCGGATGTATGCTCCGCTGTCAAAAATGCTGATATCGTGGTAAATGCGGCGGCTCTGAAACAGGTTCCTGCCTGCGAATACTTTCCAACCCAGGCGGTTTTGACTAACTGTATCGGGGCTTCTAATATCGTACAGGCTATTGAAGAGAATGATTATCCTGTAGATACAGTTATTGCTATTAGTACCGACAAGGCCTGCAAGCCTGTGAATGTCATGGGGATGACTAAGTCAATTCAGGAGCGGATTATCACTGCCGCAAATATACTTAATCCAAGAACACGCTTTATCTGTGTTCGATATGGCAATGTACTGGCTTCTCGCGGCTCTGTTATTCCCTTATTTCACGAGCAGATTAAAAATGGAGGTCCGGTTACGGTTACAGTCCCAGATATGACCCGCTTCCTCTTAAGTCTGGATCAGGCGGTTGATACTGTATTTGCGGCACTGCGTGAGGCTAAACGCGGAGAAACCTATGTCCCAAACGCACCTTCTGCAACTATTATTAATATTGCAAAAGCATTAATAGGTGGCCGCAATATTGAAATAAAGATTACCGGCATAAGACCTGCTGAAAAGATGCATGAGATTATGGTTTCTGAGGAAGAAGCCACCAGATGCCTAAAACGTGGCGATTATTATGCCATCCGGCCGATGCTACCTGAATTACTTGATGGAGAAGAGCCGCAGATAAGTGCATTAAGCAAGGAGTTTAGTTCTGCGGATACCGTTCTCGATCTGTCAGGTACAAGCATATTGCTTAAAAAGCATGGTTTGATGGTGGAGGATGTCGATTTGAACGATGGCGGCGAATTGTTGCGTTAGCCCTTAATAGGATTAAATTTTTTAAATAAATTCTGGGAGGATGGCTTATGTCTATTAAAGTTATGACTATTGTGGGTACACGCCCTGAAATCATAAAATTGTGCAGAGTTATGAGTGAACTTGACCAACATACTAAACATATCTTGGTGCATTCGGGGCAGAATTATGACTATGAGCTCAATGAGATATTTTTTCAGCAGTTGGGAATAAGAAAACCTGACTACTTTTTGAATGCAGTCGGTGAAACTGTTGCCCAAACCATAGGAAATGTAATTGCAAAATCTGATGAGGTGATGGATAAGGAGCAACCGGATGCAGTATTGCTCTATGGTGATACTAACAGTTGTCTTGCAGTTATTTCTGCGAAGCGTCGTAAAATCCCGATATTTCATATGGAAGCTGGAAATCGGTGCTTTGATCAAAGGGTGCCGGAGGAGATTAACCGTAAGATCGTTGATCATACCAGCGATATAAATATGACCCATACCGAACATGCTCGCCGTTATCTTTTGGCAGAAGGGATAAGGCCTGAAACGGTTATTAAGACCGGTTCTCCCATGAAGGAGGTCTTGGGGTACTACAAGTCTCAGATAGAATCATCGGATGCTCTTGAACTGTTACATGTGGAACCGAAACGATATTTCGTTGTCAGTGCTCACCGTGAGGAGAATGTTGACAGCGATGCCAATTTTAAGAATCTGATGGAATCGTTGAAAGCCATTGCCCAAAAATATGATATGCCGATTATTGTTTCAACGCATCCAAGAACCAGGAAAAAACTTGAAGGTCTTGGCTTGACTAACATCGATACTCGTATCAGCTTTTTGAAGCCTCTTGGGTTTTTTGACTATGTAAAGTTGCAGATGAATGCTTTTTGTGTGATCTCAGACAGCGGCACCATTACGGAAGAGTCATCAATACTTAATTTCCCAGCGGTTACTATCCGTCAAGCTCATGAGAGACCTGAAGGGATGGATGAAGGGACCTTGATAATGTGCGGACTTACGTCAGATAGGGTTTTGGAGTCAATTGATATCGTCACTGCGCAATATTCAAGAGACCCTAGACATTTCAGGCTCATACAGGATTATGACACGGAAAATGTGTCAAAAAAAGTGCTGCGCATCATCATGAGTTATACCGATTATATTAATCGCACCGTCTGGCATAAAACAACTTAAAGTGAAACGTATATTTGATTTCATAATTGCTTTCAATATTTTACTACTATTTAGCTTCCCCCTGTTTCTTATTGCCTTGCTGGTGAAGCTGACCTCCAGAGGGCCGGTATTGTATTGGTCTGATAGAGTGGGGAAGAACAATACTATTTTCAGGATGCCGAAGTTCCGTTCTATGCTGATTGACACCCCGGCAGTGGCTACACATCTTCTAAACAATCCTGATCAACATCTTACGCCAATTGGCACGTTTCTGCGTAAGACGAGTCTTGACGAGTTACCACAGATTTTCAGTATCTTGAAGGGGGATATGAGTTTTGTTGGACCGCGGCCTGCCTTGTTTAATCAGCATGATCTCGTTGAGTTAAGAACCAAAAAAGGTGTCCACCTCCTTACTCCTGGGCTTACCGGCTGGGCTCAGATTAATGGTCGGGATGAGCTTCCTATTCCTGTAAAGGTAGAATTTGATGAATATTATCTGATGCATCGTTCTTTTCTGCTGGATATCAAAATTCTGTTCATGACCTTTTTCAAGGTGCTGCGAAGCGAAGGGGTTAAACATTAAAGCAGTTTTGAGTTCTAAGTTTTGAGTTGAAAGGTGAAAGAGTTTTGTCGCAGTAGGACGATCTTGCACAACTTTGATAAGATCGTCCATTGACAAGTATCTTGCGACGTGATAAACGTCTATGCGGCTTTCTTAAAAACTATATGTTATACATTTTTTGTTTCCACGCTGGTTTGATTTGACAATATTGATTTTGATGATATGTTTTATAACTAATTGAAAGAAATTTAATGACTACCAAAGTGAAGGATTTCATCTTAAAATACAGGCGTCTATTCATTGTGCTCATTCACGCTACTCTGATCACGCTGGCATATGCCCTCTCATTTGCATCACGTTTTGAAATCATTTTTTACCGCTCTCCCGAAACCCTGTCACTGTTTACTTCAACCTTAATACCTTTACTGGTTTTGCGTTTGTCATCATACTGGTACTTTGACCTTTTCAAGGGTCTGTGGAGGTATGTAGGGTTAAGAGACCTTAAAGACATAATCAAGGCCTCTTTTTTGGGGGCACTTCTATTTGCCCTTTATATCTTTATGGCTACAAGAGGAGATGGATTCCCCAGGTCCATTTTTATAATGGACTTTACTTACAATATCCTTTTGCTTGGCGGGATCAGGATGATGGTGCGTATCTATAGAGAGGAAACTGACAAGGATAGATTAAAGGAACAGTTGAACAGCAAAAATGTGCTTATTGTAGGGGCTGGGGATGCCGGAGAGATGATACTTAGGGAGATGCGTCATAACCCAAGGCTTGGTTACAATACCGTAGGTTTTGTGGACGATGACCGGAATAAGCGCAAAAGCACTATTCACGGTGTCAGTGTCCTTGGGAATACGAGGGATATATGTAAGCTGGCAAAAGAGTATAATGTCGATGAGGTTATTGTTGCCCTTCCCTCGGCAACCGGTAAGGCCATGAGGCGCATAGTAAATACATGCAAGAGGGCCGATGTTAAATTTAAGACGCTTCCCTTCATCGGTGACCTTATTGACGGGAAGGTTAGCATAAGCCAAGTCAGAGATGTGGCCATAGAGGACCTACTTGGGAGAGAAACCGTAAACCTTGATATGTCTCTTATAGGCAGGGAACTGGCTGGGAAGGTGGTCATGGTGACAGGTGCCGCAGGCTCCATTGGTTCCGAACTGGTGAGGCAGGTGGCCCGCTTTAATCCGAAAAAAGTAATTATGTTTGAAAGGGGAGAGAACGATCTTTATCACTTTGAGATCGAGCTTAGCAAAAAGGTTTGGAATACCAAGTTTGTTCCGTTTGTTGGAGATATTAGAGATCACGAGAGGGTCAGGGAGTGCATGGAAATTTATAGGCCTTCATATATCTTCCATGCAGCAGCGTATAAACATGTTCCCATGATGGAGGCAAATCCTGCTGAGGCGGTAAAGAACAATATATTTGGCACAAAGGTCCTTGTTGATCTGGCCGCAGAATATAATGTAGAGAAGTTTGTATTAATTTCAACGGATAAGGCGGTTCGGCCAACAAATGTCATGGGAGCTACTAAGCGTGTGGCAGAGCTGATACTCCAGGCCAAATCCGCAGCAGACGGATGTAACACTCAATTTATAGCAGTAAGATTCGGGAATGTTCTCGGAAGCAATGGAAGCGTTATCCCACTGTTTAAAAAACAGATAGCAGAGGGTGGGCCTGTTACATTAACACATCTGGAAATTACGAGATACTTTATGACGATCCATGAGGCGGTTCAGCTTGTCATTCAGGCGGGCGCCATGGGTAGCGGAGGGGAGATATTCTTGCTGGAGATGGGCGAACCAGTGAAGATAAAAGACCTGGCAGAAAATCTTATTTGCCTCTCCGGTTTAACTCCAGGGAAAGATATAAAAATAGAGTATACTGGCCTTAGACCAGGGGAAAAGCTATATGAAGAACTGCTGGTCGAAGGTGAAGGTGTAAAGAAGACTCACCACGATAAAATATATGTGCTGGAAGGTCTGAGCACAGATATTGACGCACTTGGGGCAGTTCTGAAAACACTCGAAACTATATGCAAGGATGGAAGAGAGAGCAGAGTCAAAACTATTTTAAAGGAGTTAGTCCCCGAATACCACTTTCTTCCTATGAAAGATCATATGCCACCCATCGAATCTTTTGCGTCACTTGAAGATTTCAAACCGGTTACTCTCCACTAATGAACTTCTTACTCCAATCTCGACGGCTCCACTTGGTTCTTTTGAATTTGGGGGCTTGTGAACAAGAATGCATATTAAATGGTTTAAAAAATAGAGGTGAATAAATTGGCGTCCCCAACGGGATTCGAACCCGTGTCGCCGCCGTGAAAGGGCGGTGTCCTTGGCCTCTAGACGATGGGGACGTGTAAATTGGTTCGTACCTTCATAATGAGGGTAACGAGTTTTTGTATATTATCTTTTTTGATTTC
>Ga0209431_10000641_pt1 | contig 29273 bp, 20 predicted proteins | sample RifCSP13_3_FD_184021 | JGI IMG/M metagenome (GOLD analysis project Ga0209431, IMG submission 184021) | Soil microbial communities from Rifle, Colorado - Rifle CSP2_sed 13_3 (SPAdes) (version 2) | ecosystem: Environmental > Terrestrial > Deep subsurface > Rock core/Sediment | place: Rifle...
TTTGTCTACAAAATGAAGGGGGAGTTTTGCATAACTGTTGGTAATCAGGTTATTTGTCGACAACGTAAAAATCCTGCTGATCTTATTAGTTGCCCAGCAGACCATGTTTGAATAATCAGGCGGACTAACCTGTTTTATGCTTCCTTCGTAATAATACTCCAGCGGATAGGCAGCATGATACTCCCAGGTTTCCTCGGCGGTCCACCTGTAATACCGGCTGTCGTTCTCCCCCGCGTTGAGGTTCAGATAAAATTGTAACCCGGGTATATTTTCTCCGGGTACATTCGTAGGCATTTCCTCCCGTTCATAAAAAACCGAATCTACACCGGGTGACTCCGGCATCCTGTCATAGGATGATACAATTTCCTCACCATCAGGGGTTATGATCCTTACTTTGTAAGCCGTGCCGGATGATAAAAAATCCGCATCCATCCATACACGGTATTTTCCGGATCCATATTCATAACATTCAAAAAGATGATCCTTATCATCCAGTATTTCAACCTGGCAGCCGTTTACGGGTATATATCCGGGATCATTCAGGGGAGAAGCCATGGAAATGTTAATATTCTGGTAACCCTCCTGGTCAGTTACCTCCCCGGAGACTACAAAATGATCTCCCGGCTCAACATTGATTCGCGGTACATAAGGCTCGATACACCCTGCCGCGAAAAGTATTATGATGCCTGTCAGTACAAAGGTTTTATTCCGAAGCATAATTACCGAGTTTGAAAATCCAGGTGGCCGTAAAAACCGGAACACCAATGACAGAATATTTATAGCTGTTAATTTTTCCCTCTTCGGATTTGAAATATACAGAGTAGGGATTTTTCCGGCCGGTAAGGTTATACATGCTGAAAACAAAAGAACTGTGCACCATTTTGTTTTTTCTAAGGTTACCTTCAATGGTGACCGAAAGATCCATCCGGAAATAATCGGGTATGTTGTATTTGTTTCTTTTTGAATAATCCGTGACGGGAACCCCGTCGATGTAATACACCGAAAGCGGATAGGTAATGGGCCTGCCCGACTGGTACGTAAACACGGTAGACATGCTCAATCGCCTGTTAAGGCTATAATTAATCAAGGTATTGAACGCATGGGGTATGTCGTAATTAGACGGATAACTTTCGCCTCCGTTTGTGCTGTTCCAGGCCTGTCCTCCGTTTATTTCAGACAGCGAGCGCGACCATGTATAGGCAAGCCAGCCACCGAGTTTATGGCCATTTCTCTTGACTGATAATTCAACACCGTATGCCCTTTGTTTACCCTGCAATACCTGAGATTCAACCTGTGTATCGTCGAGGAAATCAGCCCCGTCCCTGAATTCCGGAAAATGGTCGGTTGATTTGTAAAATATTTCCGCAGAAGTTTCCCAACCTCCCCGGGGATAATTCCTGAAGATGCCCAGGGAGACCTGGTTGCTCCGGGCAGGCCTGAGATAGTAATCCGCCAGTTTCCACTGGGTATTCGGGGCAATTGTTATGGTATTGTTGAGCATGAATATATTCTGATGCATCTGGTTAAAAGCCAGCTTTACTGCCCCGTCCTGATCCGTGGCAATGTTTATGGCTGCTCTCAGCTCCGGAGATGAGTACCAGCGAATGGGTTTATTGTTGCCAAAAGTCAGTGAATCGTCGATATATCTTTCATCCAGGGGTGTGCCCGGTAAGTATGTATACACAGTTTTGGGACCAAACGGAACATACAGCGAATACCTCACACCAAGCGCTATATTCAGCCAGGGCAGTATATCAACCCTATCTGAAACGTATAATGAGCCTTCCGTACCCCTTTCCTTTCCCAACTCTACCCTAGAAGTCAGGGATTCCTCACCGAAAGGCAATACAGTGCCCCGGTCCAGTTTATTCAACAAAAAACCGGCACCATATTCCAAAGCGTGTTTGCCCAGGGTATGGTGATTGAAATCAAGTCGGGCCTCATAATGATCAATTTCGTACCCGTGCTGATAGGCTACCGGGGGTTCCTGCTTATCCACGGTCTCAAAACCGTATCGGGCAGCAATCAGGGAAAGCTCACCCTGGAGATCTGCACTGAACGTATGCCTGAGGTTCAGGGAGGCTCCTCTGTTGCTGTATTGATAAAGGTTTATATCGGAAAGCCTGAAAAAGTCGTAACTGTTAAAAGCGAATACAGCCAATTGTGATTTTTTAAAATCATAATTCAATGAAACCGCCACATCGTTGAAACGTGCACTGCTTTCACTTATCACCGGATCTTTAATTTGCCGGAGTATCCAATCGGAATAGGATGATCGCGCACTGATCAGAAATGAACTTTGGTCCTTTATTAGCGGACCTTCGACGGTTAGGTTGCCTGTAACGGGATTGATACCGCCGTGCAGGTTATACCTTTTTCTGTTTCCCTGGCGGGTAATGATGTTAAAAACCGATGACAGGCGACCGCCAAACTTCGCCGGAACATGACCTTTGTACACCGAGAAATCCTTGACAATATCGGAATTAAAAGCCGGAAAAAAGCCGAACAAATGGGAGGTATTGTATACCGGGATCTTATTGATATAAAATACATTCTGGTCTGAACTGCCACCCCTGACATTCAATCCCGATGATCCTTCACCGACACTTACAATTCCCGGAAGCATTTCCGAGACTTTCAGAATATCCCGCTCTCCCATCATGGTGGGGATTTCCCGTACTGTTTTTATGGATATCTTTTCAAGTCCCGGATCCTTTGAGGTAATATTGTTCTGTCTGTCACCATAGATCACCACTTCCTGGATGGAGATCACCACTTTTTTCATTTCAACCTTGAATTCACCCGAAGAAAATACTTCAAGTAAACATGGCTTTTTCTCAAAACCCATGAATTCAAACCTCACATTGTATTTGCCCGGCTTCATTGCAATGGACAGAAAACCATTCTGATCCGTTACTGCTCCCGATGCAAGTTCTTCGACATACATGGTAGCACCAATCATGGGTTCACCGGTTTCCACTTCCGTTACTTTTCCGAGTACTTTTACCCTGACATCGCCTATGCCGAATGCACTTTTTCCAACTGTTATTACCTCAGCATCGCCGGGTTTTCTACCCCTGATATACCTTTCCTCACTTTCAGTCAGTATGCTGGTTTTACCATCCGCAATATTCTCAGCAACTTCTGATTCGAAGGATGGCAACGCGGAAATAAGTTTCCCGCCCTTCAGGATTAACAAACTGTTATGCCAGACTGACACCGAAAGTCCCGTGCCCCTGATCGCGTTTTCCACTGCTGAAAATACACTTATGCTGTCGGCATGCAGGGTAACCTTCACCTGGTCAACCCAAGATTCATCGCAAAAGATCCTGACACCGGAATGCCTGGTCAGATCGTCACAAAATACGGTAAATGCAACATCGGTATAATGGCAGGCTATTTTCTTACCGGGATCGGTATCCTGAAAACTCAGTATCCGGAGTAATACGTGTGTGATGATCAGGAGTGTTTTCACTTTGTCAGCAGGGAATTACCAAATTGTACCAATTCTTTCATCAGGATATCCGGTGCTTTCCGGACATTTATTCTTTTCATTCTCATATAATTGCCCAGTTGTTTCCGGTAAGATTCCGGGAAAGCCTTCACAAACTCCCTGTTGTTGCGATAACTTCCGGTTACCCCGTTTACCATCACAGTGCATGTTCGGATAGGTCTTGAAAACGTAAAAGACGAATTTCCGTGAAAACTGTCAAGCTTCAGGTCCTTTTTCCAATAATACAGGATTTTAACGGAATCACTTTTAATAACCTGGTAGATACGACTCTCTCCGTCAGGTATAAATTCAAAATCCAACCGGTCCAGTCTGAACGTTTCAAGCCATGATTTGGATATCTCAAGTATCATTGTTGCTCCTTCCATGTTGATATATTTCAGCAACAACTGCTGGTTGAAAATATCATAATTAAGTTGGAGGCTGTCATACGATTTTCCCCTGACCCTGACACCGCCTGTTATAAAGTCCTTTCCGGTAAAATAAGGATCTCCGTTGGTATTACTGGGAGATACCCAGGAATATATCCTTCCGTTATACAACAAGGGATCAAAACCATAAACCGTATCGGAATTATTACTATATACCTGGGCTTCAATCGCCTCACAATAGGCTAATAACAGCAGAACGGATATCAGCTTTGCAGCAATTCTCATGGTTTGATCAAAAGGCAATTTTCAGAGCCTGCTAATTTACCAATAAAACCCGTAGATTCTAATCTTTTACAATATTTTGTCAGCCGTGTGCGGTGTGCAAACACTGGCATGGTATTTGAGTTCTTTGTACCTAAACGCTAAATCATGAAAATACAAACCATATTGCTTGCCGCATTTCTCCTCCTGCTAAATTCCTGTGCCTCAAATGCCCAGTTGCTAAAAGATGCAAAGAAATTGTTGGGAAAGCAAAGCGTTCCGCTCACTGAAAACGATGCTGCCGAAGGAATCCGTGAAGCCCTGATTAAAGGCACAGGCGAAGGAGTTGCATTGGTATCGGTCATGGATGGCTATTTTGGCAATCCCGAGATCAGGATCCCCTTCCCGCCTGAAGCCAGAAACGTAGAATCCAGGCTCCGGGCCATCGGACTGGGCAGTCAGGTTGATGAGGCTGTACTTTCAATAAACAGGGCTGCCGAAGCAGCAGCCAACGAGGCAAAACCCATTTTCATCGCCGCGATCCGGGGCATGACAATCCGCGATGCCATTGGAATAGTAAAAGGGGCTGACAATGCAGCAACGGAATACCTGCAAAGAACCACAACCGGAGAATTGCATACCAAATTTGAACCTGTCATTAAAAATTCACTGGATAAGGTGAATGCAACTAAGTACTGGACCGACCTGATAACAGCATACAACAAGATCCCCCTTGTGGAAAAAAAGAATCCCGACCTCACCGATTATGTCACCGGTATGGCCATTGACGGACTATTTGTCATGGTTGCCAGGGAAGAACTTAAGATCCGGAAAGACCCCATGGCCCGTACAACCGAATTGCTGAAAAAGGTTTTCGGGAATTGATTTCTTTTAGTGCTCTAATATTAATGACATTACCCGTAACTTCTTTACCCGTATTGTTGTATACTTGGGTAAAAATCACCCGATGAAATGCATTGCCAGTATTCTCCTCAGTATTTTAATGCCCGGTTGTTACGCACAGTACGTGTTGAATGTTATTGACCTGGAGCAAATTCCCCAGGAAAAAGTACGGGTAATGGTGGCTTCCCTGCAACAGGAAAAAATCACCAGGTTAAGTGAACTGGAGTCGACTTTTACCTGGGGACAGGATATGAAGGGTTATTGCTGGCTGGAATCGGCATACCGTATTAAGGAGACCCCTTCAACAGTTTGGGAAATTTATAACAACACCAGTCCGGCCGAATCATGGAACGGCAGAATGGTTTCGTTCGGGTTGCTTATCTCGAAATACCAAAACAAGGTCATGTACCGGGAAGATAATTATTTCACAGGTATTGATACCGGTCAGGTGTTTTATGTAAATCTCAGGATCATGAAAGGATTGTACAACCTGGCAGTGGGATTGGAAATCATCGATATCGATCCGGTTAACCGTTCAATTACCTTCAGCTATCTGAAGGGGGGAAAGTCACGCGGCGAGCAAACAATCTATTTCATAACCTCCAGGAAGGGATTTACCGAGATCATCCATCAGACAGCCTTTAAGAGTAATTCTTACCTGCGCGACCGTTATTTATACCCTTATTTTCACAGGATAGCCATCAATGAATTTCACCGGAACATGAGAAACGCCATAAACCAAGGGGAAAAACAACTGGCAGATAAATAAATAAGTCAATATCCTCCCCTGCCCGTGTAAAATAGCTTTTTTGTATAATTCCGGCTTTGGTCATGTATTACAGCAATATACAGTGAGCCCGGATTGAGATTTCCTGCTGCAATATCGGTTAACCTGATATCAAGCTTACCGTTCGTTGTGAGACAGGTGCCCAGCAATTCACCCTGTACTGAATACAGGCTGAGCCGGAAACCACCTCTTAAAGCCCGTGTTGCTGATGCGATGTGGATATAATCACCCGCAAAATAGATCTGAATATCTTCCTTGTTTTGTTTAATGGCACCCGATCCGGAAAAAATACCCGGAATTGATCCGGTAAAACTGAATGGTGATTTTCCGGCTGCCGCAAAATAAAGCCAGGATGTAGCATCGAGACTTGGCCAGTCAACTGCCCATATCCCCGCCACACTTCCCAGGTTGTCATTGTAAGCCGGAACCGTACCATCGGGATTTATAAATGGAATAATGCCGTTGAAAAGCATGTTGCTGCCCGGCCCGGAAGCTGCAATATAGGATAAGGTGCCTTCATACCAGGTAGCAACAGGTCCTATACCATCAAATCCGGAAGGTTCACCGGGTCCTTTCGTGTATAATAGTCTGCCTGCCAGGGAAAGAGCATCGGTGGCTTCGCTGCTGTATCCGGCTGCTGAAGCCAGGGAAGCAAGCCAAGTATTGACGAGAAGAACCGGCCTGGGAGAATCAGGTCCCTCTTTCCAATATTTCAATTCAGTATCCCACCCGCTTTCCATAACATAATTCAGCACATTTCGGGCCTGTATGCTGTCCCCTGTTTCAATCAGGGCATACAGTACAGCCGCATAGCCTTCATAATTGGTAACTTCGGATATCTGGCCTGTTACCATATTCATGGTATTTACCTTCCCCGGAGGTACAACCAGACTATAGAGGAACGATCCGGCCTTCAATATGGCTGGAAATACCATTTCATCACCGCTCTTTCTGTAATAGCAGGCCAGACTGCCCAGTATCCACGGAAAATCACCCATCCACACCGTATTATCACCTTCCAGAAGCACGATTACATTTCCCGACGCGGCATTCCAGGCACGTGGCCAATAACCCTCCTCTTCCTGATGAGCTGCCAGGAAACGGGCAAGTTTCTCTGCAGCTTCCGCATATTCATTTACCGGACCCTGAAAATCCCATGTGCCTTCTTCGGTAAGTGCTTTTAGTGCAAGTCCCTGACCGTACAGCCACGATGATCCATCCTGCAGCCATGTGGTAAGCAAACCCGTGCCTTCCAGCCTGCTTTTTATCGCCCTGATCGCATTTTCCCTGATATCCTGCAACACTTCCACGGCGATTTCCGAAAGTGGTTCAGGAGCAACAGCACGGTCCAGACTGTCAACCGACTGTGCAACCAGCGTTCTGAATGAAACGATTCCTTCATCGGACTGAATATCTGTATTATCAGATGAATTCATGGTTACAGCAAAGGAAATAACAGTAACAGCACCCCAGTTCATGGACTGGTAATTGGAAAACTGCTTTTTCAGGACAACCAGTTTTTCGCACCAGCGGTCTAAATGCGCAAGATTTTCCCACGTATATACAGCCTGGGCACCTCCTGATTCAAACTTTAATTCAACATTTCTGACCCATGCCTTTCCGGCAAGACCCCGGACATCGATACCAATAATATCCCGGCCGGAGAGATCCGCAGGACTGGATAATATCTGATAGCACTGTGCAAATTTTGGTCTGATCCCGCTACCGAATCTCCAGTGCAGATGAAGGACCGAGTCAGCGGTAACAAAGCAGGAATCTCCCTGCATAAGGTCCGATTGGTTGCGGATCCAGGCGCTGGTATTTAGGAACACACCATCCGGAACGATCGCTTCTCCCTCCCAACCTGGTGTGAATTCCTGTGGATACAACCAACCATATGACGTCAGAAATAAAACGGCCAGGAGTATTTTTTTCATGGCATTGATTTTTAGGTTGTAGCATTTCGTAAAATTATCATTTATCGCGAGGATTTCAGGTAATTGCCGGCGTATTATCTTTTATGTTATCTTTAAGCAGTCCGAAAACCTTACTGTCAGGATGGTTAAACATAACTTGTTCCGCACCAAGTCGCTTCAGGATATCCTGAACCATTCCAAAGAAAACCAGGAAAAGGGCCTGACCTTAAATAAATCGCTGGGGGTGCGTGACCTCACGGCCTTTGGTATAGCTGCCCTGGTTGGTGCAGGAATTTTTTCCACCATTGGCAATGCAGCAACCACAGGCGGACCAGCAATATCCCTTCTTTTTATTTTCACGGCTGTTGCCTGCGGGTTTTCCGCTTTGTGCTATGCCGAGTTTGCCTCCATGGTTCCGGTTTCCGGCAGCGCCTACACCTATGCATATTATTCTCTGGGAGAGCTCGTGGCCTGGATCATCGGATGGGACCTGCTGCTGGAGTATGCTATTGGCAACATTGCCGTGGCCATCTCGTGGTCCGATTATTTTACTGAATTTATACGCGGATTTGGCCAAACCATACCCGAGTATCTCACCATCGACTATTTTAGCGCCCTGAATGCGCATAAGACGGTTTCTGAGGCACTGTCAGGCGGAATGGATACATCAGCACTGCCCCGGGGTATTCTTGCCGCAAATCAGGCCTGGATAGATGCACCGGCACTGGGAAATATAAGGCTGATCGCTGATATTCCTGCACTCGCGATCGTCTTTGTCATCACCTATATCGTTTTTATCGGCATCAGGGAATCCAGGACGGCCAACAACATTATGGTCGGCATCAAGCTGCTGGTTATATTTTTCGTGATCGTTGCCGGCTCTTTTTATGTGAAGCCTGATAACTGGAGTCCCTTTGCCCCGGAGGGCGTTGCCGGGGTACTTAAAGGTGTTTCGGCCGTTTTTTTCGCGTTCATTGGGTTTGACGCCATTTCCACAACTGCGGAAGAATGTAAAAATCCTTCACGCGATCTGCCCAGGGCTATCTTTTATTCGCTGATGATCTGTACGGTACTGTATGTACTGATCGCGCTCGTGCTTACCGGAATGGTCAGTTATAACGAACTCGGTGTGGGCGATCCGCTGGCCTATGTTTTCAAGAAAGTTGGCCTTGACTGGATCAGCGGAGTGATTGCATTTACAGCATTGATTGCCATGGCCAGCGTATTATTGATCTTCCAGCTTGGTCAGCCCAGGATCTGGATGAGCATGAGCCGCGATGGTCTGTTACCGAAGGTTTTTTCCAGGATCCATCCCCGGTACAAAACACCGTCGTTTGCTACTATCATTACGGGCATTGTGGTGGCTGTTCCTGCCTTGTTCATGAACCTTACCGAGGTAACGGATCTTACCAGTATTGGCACGCTTTTCGCATTTGTCGTGGTATGCGGAGGGATCCTGTTTCTCCAGAACAACAAGACAAAACCGGAAAGCCGGTTTAAGGTGCCCTATGTCAGCAGCCGGTATATCATACCCCTGCTGCTTGCTGCATTGGCAGTGCTCAGCATAAAATTCAACGCCGGTTTCTGGAAATCGTTTTTTACCCTGAACCACCAAAACCTGCTGACATCCTGTTTCGAAAAATTACCGATGCTGCTGTTCCTGATGACATGCATGGTCATCGGTTGGCTCAGCATCACCAAAAGATTGTCACTTATTCCGGTACTGGGACTGTTAAGTTGCCTGTTTTTAATGACCAAACTTGGTCATTCAAACTGGATGAGGTTTCTGATCTGGCTGGGGGCAGGACTGCTGATTTACTTCACTTTCAGCCGAAAGAACAGCAGGTTGAACAAGGGTCAGTAATATTTCTAAAATTCACGCGATTCAGGAGCAGTAAAAACAAGATAGACAAGCACAAACAACGAAATTGCGGGAACAAGGAAGAGTAAGATTGTTGCCATGACGCTACGTATTAATCCGTTGGTATTTAATAAAACTTCGTCACTAATATACGTATTTTCGTCACAAAAGATACAATATTCGTCAATATTTTTTTATTCCCGGTGCATGCTGTGGATCAAAGTAAACAGTTTTTCAAAATTATTTCTTGTTTCCTCATCAAAGTCGGCAAACTGAATATTATCCGTCTGCAGGCTTGTACAAAACTCTGTTGCCAGCATTATTCTTGACAGGTTATTGGCGGAGATATAATCAGAATTTCTGACAGTAATGCCAATTCTTTGATGCAGAATATACCTTTTGAAGTCAATGGTTGAAAACAGGTCCTCAATAGCCCTGTATCCCTGGAAGAACCTTATCTTTCTGGAAGAATCCTCCTCCCGGTGCATGAAGATAGTTTTTTTCAGCAGGTCAATCACGCCAACACTTTCGGGATTATCCATGGTAAGCAATCCAAAATCGATTTTCCAGCCAAAGAGCAGATTGGCCATCACCGGAATATTCTCAACACCCGAAGCGGGCAAAAAATGAACCTGGTCCTGATTCTTAAAGAAACCTGAAATAGCTTCCAGGTAATAATAGCTTACCGTATCATCAATAATAATATTGTTCTTCGGGTAAATAAACTGCTTTTCATTGAGCCGTGTGCCCATGAGCGAATAAACCGGCAACAGGGTGTCGGCTGATGCTTCATGGAGTGAGCGTGCATCAAGAACTACTGTCTCACTTCTTTCATCCTCGTCATTGGACCGCTGCACGGCCAGGATACGGTAAAGCTTATGCAAATCGATCAGGTGCGGCGAATGGGTACAATAGATGATCTGAAGATTGTCGCTCAGGTCTTCAAACACTTTAAGCACATCCTCCTGTGCCCTTGCATGAAGGCTCAGCCCTGGCTCATCGATGAGCATTACCCGGCTGCTGTGGTTTTGTTTTGAAGTGGCTTTCAGCTCAAGATAAAAGGAAAGGAACCACCTCACTCCCCTGCTCCGTTGTTTCGGATAAAGCCTGTCGAGCTTATCCTTGATCCAGAATTCGAGATAAGGCTTTCCGCTTTTTTCAGGAACCGTGTAATCGTAATGCTCGAGTTCAAAATTCAACCTGATCTTATCATTTTTACCTACCTGTTGTCTCCAGTAATCCTGGAAATCAATGGTTATTTCACTGTTCAGGTTTTCGATTTTCTGTTTCAGGATCCGGTGCACTTTTTCCCTGAAGAAATCAGCATTGAGCCCGGCAATGCTCAGGAAATTCCTGGCTGCCTTATAGCCTTCGGCATGCGAATTTTCGTTCAGAAGGTCCTCGAGATCTATTTTATTGGGAAGCAGGCTGCTGAAATCCTCAAAAAATTCAAACAGCGGAACATGGTTGAATATCTGCCTGCCAATCTCTTCCGGTGTATAGTACTGCCTCTCCTGTTCTGTTTCATGCATAGCCTCGTTTTCAGCCTCCCTGAAATTCATATCATGGAGGATCTTATCGGCTATCTTCCTCAGTTTTGCCTGGAGTTCTTTATTTTCTTTCAACTCCGACGAAAGCTGATTAATGGACAGTTTATACTGTTCCAGCCGTTTATAAAGATTCCTGCTTTCTTTTTCGGAAGTACATATTTCAATCAGGTGTTCGGTTTCCAGAATCTTCCTGGTTAGTTCAAGGAATTCCTTTTCGAGCGAATTCACCCTTTCAACATTTTCAATAAATGTTCTGCAACTTTCCAGCTTTTCCAACACCTTAACCCTGCGGGCTTTTTGCTGATCTGCCATCATCAGGTGTTCCTTGAGGTTTTTCTCGGCCTCCAGAAGCTGTTGCTGCAAATTCTCCAGGTCGTTTTGCGCGGTAATCTGAATATCCGGCCTTTTTGCCTTGTTTAAAATGCGCTTTACCTCTTCAAGCCGGGAATACAACATGTTTAATCCGTCGCGGGCAATGCTTACCGCCTTTTCCGCTGCTTCAACGTCGCTGTAGGTCAGGTCATTGTACGATTCTTGTTCGGTCAATGAACCGGCAATGCGGTTATCTTTTTCCCGGGTTGCCGCCGCTACTGTTTCATAGTATGACAGGATCTCCGGTTCGGCAATGCTTATAATATTCTTCCGGGCATTCAGCCATTTTCTTGACAGGGCGACCTCTGATTTCGCTTTCAGGATGTCATGAAGTTCCGGCGGCATGAAACTCAGGTTGATCAGCTGGTCAATTCTGGCTTCTTCCATTTCAAATACACAGGAAATTTCAGGAAATGTCAGATCACTGCGTAAAACATCATCGCTGATATGTCCTTCATAAAAACTTCTGAGGGCTTCGAGCACCGATGTCTTGCCCGATTCATTCTGCCCGATAATGGCTGTAATATTGTCCCGTGAAAGATGGCATTTACCAGAATCAACAATGGAGCGATAGTTCTTAATCTGAAATGCTCTGATTTTCATTTTATTACGAAATTAGTGAGAAATTGCAGCGGATCATACCCGGGTATGATAACGGCAGCCGAATACTAATACGTCATCCAGCTGTCTGAGGTTTCCTTTCCAGCCTGTAAATACATGCATCAGCCTGCTTTTTTGTTCCTCCATGGATAAATCGGAGATGCTCAAAATAAGATTCCGGAATGGTTTGTATTTGAATTTCTTCCCGTCGGCTCCTCCGAACTGGTCAATATATCCATCGGAGAACAGGTACAGCATGTCGTTGTCTTGCAGCTGGAAGCTATGGCCCGTAAAGGATCTTTCCTCCTCTGCCCCGATGCCGACAGGCATTTTGTCACCCTGTATTTCTGTCAGCTGGTAATCCCGTATAATATACAACGGGCTGAAAGCACCCGCAAAATCAAGTGCATTGTTCCGGGTATCCAGGATGCAGCACGTCAGATCGATGCCGTCTTTTTGTTCATTGTCATCACCTGTCTGCTGTAATGCTCTCATAACATGCTCACGCATCTGGTTCAGAACCGATGAGGCCCCGGTATAACTTTGCTGTGCCAGGATCTGATTCAGAAAAGTAATTCCCAGTATGCTCATAAAGGCCCCTGGAACGCCATGACCAGTGCAGTCACCCACCGCCAGAAAGATCTTGTCATCCTGACCGGAAACATAATAGAAATCCCCGCTGACAAGATCCCGCGGCTGATAAAAAATGAAATGATCGGGTAAATACTTACTTATCAATGATCCTACCGGCAGCATCGCCTGTTGAATATAACTGGCGTACTTTAAGCTTTCCGCGATCTCGCGCTGCTGTCGGTGATAATCTTCATCAGGCTTTGTTGGTATTTTGTTTCCGGGTATAATCTCATTTTTCATGGGTTTTATTTTTTGTTAAAATAACATGGTGATGAAATAAAATTATATTTTGTAAGTTTTTGACTAAAGTCAGTAAACGTTAACAGACGAAATTGTATTGTTGATAAAATGAAAAACTTGGGGATGTGGCAAGGGTTTTTTTGTTGGCTTTTTTGATTTTTTTAATAGGCTATATAATTGTTCTGCTGATATTAATTTTTAACGCTCCTGAATATATAGAACAGGAAGATGGAACATTTTTGCCCAGTCCTAAAAAAAAATGTTCTAAAAAGTAATGCCCCCGTTTTTAATTACCAGTAATTCTCCTGTAAATCCTACCAGCAGCAGGTTGTTCCTCATATCGGTGCATATTCCCGAAAACATAATTTCCGGGGGAAGGAGGACAGATTTCTGTATGGTTCCGTTTAGCGTATTTACCCAGTTAATTGCTTGATTATTAAAATATTTACATAAAGCAATAAGCTGGTTCTGGCTGCCGGGCAGCAGGCTTTGAACCGACTGAAGCACGTCTGTACCAATAATCTCTTTTTCCAACAGGATTTTATTGTCGGGTCCGGTTTTTATAATCACCTGGTTGGTGCCGTTCCTCAACCCGGTATATAAGATCTCGCCGCCACGAAGGACAGTAGCGGCCAGAATGCTGTCGGTTTCATTGAAGGAGGATTCCCAGACAATATAACCCCTAGTATCAATTTTTGCACGCCAGTGGTTACCGGCAATTAGTACCCGTTTATCAGGCAATTCCGAAAGGCCGATAATTTCACCTTTCCCGGTATACGTTCTGCTCCATAATTTCTTTCCGTTCTCATTCAGGGCCATAATGGAATATTTCCGTCCCGAGGTATCATTTTCCTGGTATCCTCCGAGGAAAACAGATCCTGCACCGGTAAGCAATATGGAACGGATGTGAAGTTTCCCAAGCTTCTTGCTCCAAAGTTTCTGACCATCTGGTCCAAGCTTGAACAGCCAGGATTCCCGGGAGGATGAATCCGTTCCAAGCCATGTATATCCGGCGCCGAGTATTTCCTGGTGCCTCCCGGGTACAAGGATCTGCAGCTCGTCATTATACCCTTCCCCGATATATTTGTTCCAGATCATTTTACCATCGTCGCCGAGTTTAATGATCCAGACATCTGTTGAGCCGGTATCATTCCGAAATACTGTACCACCTAATATATAGGCATTCAATGAGTCAACTGCCAGGGCTGCTGAGCGCTCTCCGGTCTCCTCATTTTCAAAACTCCGTGCCCATTGAATATTGTTGGAGGCTACAGGATGTGCTCCGATAAACCGCATGCCGTTATCCAGTGATTTCAGGTTGAATATATCAATATACTGCTGTCCTTCAGGATATTTCCTTATGAACACATTATAGGCCTCCAGGGTCTGGATCTTTTTGGCATATTCGTACAATAAACCCATCTGCAATTTTTTAGCCTCACCAATTTCAAGTGCATCGGGGTATTCTGCAATAAAATCATCAAACGCATTAATGCTGTTGATTTGCTTTGCACGGATAAAAGCAACAGCGTTCAGGTTTTTAACAGCCTGATTGTATTCAATGGCTTTTGGATACTGTCTGATATATTCTTTATACGCTTCAACGGTATTTAGCTGGCTGGCCTTATCAAATGCAAGTCTGTTACGGTATTTGATTGCTCTGTCGACCTGCGCTGCATCCGGAAATTTCCCAATGAATTCAACATACCCCTCCAGGGTATTACTTTTTTCATATTGTCTGAATTCCAATTGGTTACGTATATGCATGACATTTGCCTTGTGCCTGAAATCGGGGAATTTCTCAAGTACATTGTAAACAATTTCAAGGTTGTTTTCTTCCCTAACGTATTTGATCAGTTTGGCCTCGATGGTTTCAACAGCATATTCAATTTTCTTTTTTACAGGTCTGCTGATAGAACGGGTCTCAGTGTTACGGAAATATTCGCCGATAAACTCGATCTCCTCCGTGGATAGTTTTTCAATGTTTGGTTTCAGGGTGCTTGCGTATTCCCAAGCACCGATCAGGTCAAAAAGTGGGGATCTGTCATCCGCCAGAATGAGGGCACATCCAAGCAAGGCTGCAGGATTCTGCCTGTCATCTTCCAGTACGTTCACAAAATCATCGTATGATTTTTCGTATTCGGCTTTTTCAAGCTGTTTGAATCCTTTTTTTGAATTTTGTGCCGACAATCCGTAACACAAAAATAGCAGATGCAGCAATAAGATCCTGTACATCATTTCTTAATTAATGTAAATTCAACACGCCGGTTCTGAGCTCTACCCGCATCGGACTGATTGGACTCTACCGGCCGGCTTTCACCATATCCAACAGCAACCATCCTTTCGGATGATATACCTTTTGATGCGAGATAACCGACAACGGCAGACGCCCTGCCCTCTGAAAGTTTCTGGTTATACGTGTCCGATCCTTCATTGTCGGTATGCCCCGATATCTCGATCATTTTTATATCTTCCTCCAGCATGAACTGCACCACCTTGTCGAGTTCGGAATACGAAGCAGGCAGCAGGTCGGTCTTATTGAATTCAAAAAATATATTTTCAAGTACAACTGCCGACCCTTCGTCAATAGCCCTCAGCCCATCCAGGAATTCATCCCGGATAATCTCAGGTTCGGTGAATATCACCGTATCTGTCGAAAGGCAATTGTAAGAGTCTCTTGCCTGGTAAATATACTTTCCGGCAGGCAGATTTTTGAGTTCCGGTCCGGATAGGTTGTTGCTCCAGGCTACATTGTACGGCGGGGTTCCGCCAATAAGTCCGATCCGTATCCGGCCGTCGTTGATAATCTTGTCAACTTTTCCGGTAACAGCATCCAAACCACCGGTATATTTCGTTTCAATAATCCTGCTTTCGAAGTCATGCTGAACACAGGGACAATCCCTGCAATTTTCAAGAACGGAAATGATCACATCATCAAAATAATAATAGGCATAGGCTTTGTTTCTCAGATTCACGACATTTTTATCGGTTACCACATAGTTGGTATTATCGTAGTTCTTAAAATTCCCGATCAGGAAAAACCGTTCATTCCCTGAAGCTTTATATACTGTGCAGAATTCTTCCCATTCATCAATATTATCGAGAAACAACCCGATCTTGTTGGTTAACTGGGGTGTATAGCTGAGGTTTACATTGATATCATTTTTGATCTCTATATCACTGAAATACAGACTCATCTGATCTACGGCAAAACGAGAGTAGGACGCCAGCTTGTAATAGAATCTCACGCAATACTGCTGGTCCTTTACCATCGGTACCATCAATCTTCCCTGAATGTATTCACGATAGCTTTCTTCGGTACCGCTAAGAATGGCTCCTACATAACCATTGCCGCTGTGGGGCTCACTTTCACCGGCGAAGTTTTTTGGAACGCCGACATTCCGCGGACTGCAGCGGTTAAAATAATCCGGTGTTGCCCTTGTAGGATATGACCATCCCGGAATAAGCCTGTGCGACAAATTCTCGGGGGTATAATCATCCGGACAACTTTCATATTCCTCGAAACTGAAATTTCCTGCCAGATTCTTCGACTGGGCAGAGAGATTATGCCATGAAGGCAGTGCAAGTAACAATAAAAATACAACCAACCATGTCTTTTTGTTCATAAACGCTTTTATCAGGCGCATAAAAGTACAAAACTTTGGATTGATTCACAAACCGGGCAACCAGGTTTGCAGCCGGTCATTCCTGCCGGAAGCCGGCAGCAATTGCTTTGTTTATTTTTTTTACAAGGAAGTGGCCCTCATAAATGAATCCTGAATACACCTGTACCAGGGAGGCTCCGGCTTTGATCATGTTAATCGCGTCCTCCGCGGTCATGATACCCCCTACACCTATGACTGGTATAGCATTATCGGATTGTTTACATATGTAACTCACCATTTCCAGTGACTTTGCCGTGAGTGGCTTTCCGCTCAAACCTCCCGATCCGAGCTGTGAGACCACGGTGGGATCGGTCAGCAGTGGATCCCGGGTCGTTGATGTGTTGGTTGCAATGATACCGTCGAGGCCTGTTTCATGATACAGCGCAATAACCTCGTCGATATGGTGAAAGGACAGGTCCGGAGATATTTTTAGGAATACAGGTTTCCGGGTGCTCTTTGCGGATCTTATTTTCATGACTTTATTAAGAATTTCCCGCAGCGAATCGGTGTCCTGAAGCTTTTCCATGCCTGCAATATTCGGACAGCTGATATTTACCGCAAAATAATCAACTGCATCATACAGCTTTTCAAAGCTGGTTGCATAATCATCGGCGGCCTTATCATTGGGTGTCAGTGTGTTTTTACCAATATTTCCGCCAATTATCAGGCAATGGTCGCGTTTCTGTAACATGTTTACCGCGTGATCCACGCCTTTGTTGTTAAAACCCATGCGGTTTATCAATGCCTGGTCCTTAACCAGCCTGAAAAGCCGGGGTTTGGGATTCCCCTTCTGTGGAAGCGGGGTTACAGTACCAATTTCGATAAAGGAAAATCCAAATACTGAAAATTCCCGGTAAAAATCGGCGTTTTTGTCAAAACCGGCCGCCAGTCCGACCTTGTTCCTGAATTCAAGTCCGGCGACCCGTGTGACAAGTGAAGGATCATCTGCTGAAAACCAGCCTGAAAGTAATCTTTTAATACCGGGAATCCGTGTGACAACCTTAAGTATGAAAACGATAAGGTGATGGATTTTCTCCGGATCCATCATGAACAGAACAGGGCGGAATAATGTTTTGTACATTGGATTTTCCGCAAAGATAGTGATAAATTATTAATCCTTTTTGTCCGGGGTGTACTGTTTACAGGTACCGTTGGTATAAAGCACAATGATCTGATCTATTTTGTTTACATTTGTAATCTTAGCTACGGATTGCTTTGGAATATCCCGGAAAGTGTGTTTAATCATTTCTCCCTTGCCCAGTAAAAGCCATTCGGTGTCGATATCCGGAAACCTGTCCAGTATTTTTATAATGAAATCGTAGCTCGGCTGGTTGCGTCCGCTCAAAATATGGGATATACCCGAGCGTTGAACCCCTATTTCATCAGCCAGCCGTGCTGCTGTGTATCCCTTATGATTAAGGAGTTTCAGAAGCTGTTCTTTCATGTTACATTTGTAACTTTACGAATTTACTTATGTAATTTGTTAATGCTACATGTGTAAATTTAGTAAATATTTTGTTAGGCATTTATGTTTAAGCTGCATTTCTTATCGGATTTGCAACAATTCAAAGGTGCCTCGGTTGTTCAGTATATTGAAGTAATAGTTTATATTATAAAATTAAAATACTGGTTTATAATTAAATAAATCCTAATATTCGTCCTTTGTGTGAGTTTTCTTCCATAATATTTCTCAAAATTTGAAGTGTAAGTTTAATGATTTAGTGTTATTATACTGATTATGTGATATTAAAACGTGGAAATAATGGTGGTTAATAAATATGCAAAACCCCTGAATAGCAGTTTTGACGGGAATTGCAGGCCATCCCGGCAGGAAATTGTACATTAAAAGTTGTGCGGGATTATTCGGGATACTGACTGTAGATGATGTTGATGCTCCTGGGAATAATATTGAATTCAATGGGTGAATGTCCCAGGGACTCTCCGTCCGCTTCCAGGTGGATCAGCGGATCCGAATCGATTAATATGTCCTTCCCTGTATATCCCGAAATTTTGGGATGATCGAGAATGGAACCGTCATATAATTTTTTCAGGCTCATAATAATATCCCCTTTGCGGATCTTTTTGATGATGGTGATATCAAAGAGTCCGTCATCAGGAATTGCATTGGGAGTCTGCCTCATTCCCCCGCCGGAATATCTGCCGATCCCGATGCTGATGGTGAAAACATCATGCTGTATTTTATTACCGTCGATTTCAACCTCGGTGGCAGTATGCCTGTACAGAATAAGACTTTTGAGCAGGTTTATCAGGTAAATAGCCTTACCGCTGTGCCCTTTATCTTTTTGTAAATTTGTCCTCCGGACAACCACCGCATCAAATCCCAACCCGGCAATATTTAGAAAATAGCGCTTTTCACGCCGGATACCATGGTAATAATAAACTACTCCCGTATCCTGTAACCTGATTTTACCCTCTTTAATGACCCGGATAGCCCTCTCATAATCCAGCGGGATGCTGAACATCTTGCCCCAGTCGTTTCCGGTTCCAACCGTGATCATAGACAATACGATATCAGTTGTGGGACATACTGTCTGGGTAAATATCCCGTTAACCACCTCATTCATGGTACCGTCGCCGCCAACAACAATAATCTTCCGGAAGCCATTCTCAATTCCTTGTTGGGCAAGGCTTACTGCATGCCTTCTGGACTGTGTGAAACGTGACTCGTAAACCAGGTTGTACCGCGTCAGAAGCGCTGATATTGTTGTCCAATCCTTCTGTCCCTTGCCCCTGCCTGCATTCGGGTTCACGATCACCAGCCATTCCGGCCTGCCGGCAACATCCTCCATACGTATGAGTAATTAATAAGTCCTCGCTTGAAGCAGTAAATATAGAATTATTATTCGTTTTGAATTTATGTAATAAAAAAAACCCTCCCGTCAGGTCGGGAGGGTTAAGGATTAAAATTTCCTCAGGTAGTATTCGAACATTTATATTCGTTTCACATTTACCGCATTCAATCCTTTTTTACCTTGCTGGAGCTCAAAAGACACATTGTCGTCTTCCTTGATTTTGTCAATCAATCCGGAAACGTGCACAAAATACTCGTTACCAGATTCTGCATCTTTAATAAATCCAAAACCTTTGTTCTCATTAAAGAATTTTACTTTACCTTCTTTCATAATAGTTGATTAAAATTTATTTGCAAATTTACACTAAAAAAACATATTTTGATATTTACTAATTAAAAAAATGACTAAGATTACCAGGGTGAGCCGGAAGATTTTATATATCCTTTACCAGCCTTATAAATGGTTGTTTTTTATACCTTTTGCCGCTATTAATACTCTTTTCTTTGGTATTGTGGCTGTACTGGTTTCCACCCTCGTAAACCAGCGGATCGGCAGTTTTTTTGGCGGAGTGATCTGGTCACGTCTGAATACTATACTTACTCCGGTTTTTGTTGGCGTGAGCGGCAGGAATAATATCCGGAAAGGCGCTTCCTATGTGGTTATTTCAAACCACCAGAGTATTTATGATATCTTTTTGATTTACGGATGGCTGGGAATTGATATAAAATGGATCATGAAGAAGGAGCTGGCAAAGATCCCCGGTGTGGGTTTTGGCAGTAGAAAAGTGGGTCATATCTTCCTCGACCGTTCAAACAGCCGGGTTGCCCTGGAATCACTCAACGAGGCAAAAAAGAAACTGGTCAACGGAATCTCGGTTGTTATTTTTCCCGAAGGTACCCGGAGCAAAACAGGGCAAATGGGCCCGTTTAAAAAGGGAGCCTTTAAACTTGCGCTTGACCTCGGATTACCATTGCTGCCAGTTTCCATTTCAGGAACGAAGGATATCCTGCCAACAGGCAGCCTGAACATATTTCCGGGAAAAGTCAGGATGATCATTCATGAACCCATTGGTATTAATAACTATTCCGAAGAAACCCTCAAGGATCTGATGGCCAGGTCCATGCAGGTGATTGCTTCCGGTCTGCCAAATTATCGCAATTCATAAAGGAAACTGAGGTTTTATTTTGTAAATTTGAGTAATCCATAAAAACCCATGCCGTGAGCAGATTATTCCGGTCAGTAAAACTGACAGGTATACTCGTTCTCTTCCTTTTTTTATTTGAATCTGCCTGCAGGCCTCAAAACAGTAAAACAACAGCCATGGAGCCGTCGAATCAGGAACTGGTAACCCGGGAACCGGCTGTTGCCGGACAGTTTTACCCGCGAAATCCGGCCGAACTGAAAAGCGAACTGAACAAACTGTTTGCAGCTGTAACCTACGGAAACCTGCCTGCAAATGTCATTGCCATCATATCGCCCCACGCCGGGTATGTTTATTCGGGGGGTGTTGCTGCTGCAAGTTTCATGCAGGTTGATCCTGAAAAGGATTATGATAATGTTTTTATAATCGGATCGAGTCACAGGGTTGCTTTTGAGGGAGCTGCTATTTACACCAGGGGAAATTTTAAAACTCCGCTCGGATTGGTGGAGGTAAATCGGGATCTTGGCCGTGAACTGGTGGAAAACAACTCGTGTTTCAACGACCGTCCGGATGCCCATATTGGTGAACACAGCCTGGAAGTGCAGCTTCCGTTTTTGCAGTACAGGCTGAAGAAACCTTTCCGCATTGTTCCGATCGTTATCGGCACGCAGCGTGCATCCACCTGCCGCAAGATTGCCATGGCATTAAACCCCTACTTCAACGGTTCAAACTTATTTGTCATCAGTACAGACTTTTCACATTATCCCGGTTACGATGACGCCACTGCCATAGATAAAAAAACCGCGGCGGCAATCCTTGCCAATGAGCCCGAAAAGCTTATCAATTATATCATCAGGAATGATGATACCGCAATAAGCAACCTGCAGACCAAACTGTGCGGCTGGACATCGGTGCTGACCCTGATGTACCTTACGGAAAAAAAACCGGGTGTTCATTACACCCTGGTTGATTATAAGAATTCGGGGGATGCACCCTATTACGGTGACAAATCCAGGGTAGTTGGTTACTGTGCCATTTCGGTAACCATTGAGGAAAAGCCAACTCCCGGAGAGAGCACATTTACGGTATCCCTGGCCGACAGGAAAAAACTGCTGGTGGTTGCACGGGAAGCCATTACCAATTATTTGAGCACGGGGCATATCCCTGAAATTGAACTACCGGATCTATCCCCTGCCTTGCTGAAACATGCCGGTGCTTTTGTAACCCTGCACAAACAGGGAAAGCTCAGGGGTTGTATCGGCCGGTTTAATCCGGACTCCCCCATTTACAAAGTGGTACAGGAGATGGCCGTTTCATCGGCTGTACGCGACCACAGGTTTTCACCGCTTAGCCTGGAAGAAATCCCTGAAATAAGCATTGAGATCTCAATCCTTAGTCCGCTTACCAGAATCAGGTCCGCCAGTGAGATCGTATTGGGCAAACATGGAATTTACATGATAAAAGGGGCAAATTCAGGTACCTACCTTCCGCAGGTAGCCGGTAAGACAGGATGGACCCTTGATGAGTTCCTGGGCAACTGTGCCAGGGATAAAGCCCGGATCGGCTGGGACGGATGGAAGAATGCAGAACTTTATACCTATGAAGCGGTTGTGTTTGGTAAATAAATCCGCAGTAATAATTTTCAGCGGTCCTGGGACGCATTATCCCTTTCCAGCCGGCGGTAATTGATGAACGCAACCAACGCAATAACAAATATTATTACGAGTGTATAATAAACAAAGGAAGGAACCGGGAGCGGATCTCCCTTTGCATAGGAATGCAACCCTGAAAGGTAAAAATTGACTCCGAAATAGGTCATTATTACCGTGCTGAACCCAAGCAGCGATGCCAGGTTGAATGTATATACCCCCTTTAAACCGGGAACCATCCGCATATGTGCAATAAAAGCATAAACCAGAACGGTGACAAGGGCCCAGGTCTCCTTGGGATCCCATCCCCAGTAACGACCCCATGACTCGTTCGCCCATACTCCCCCCAGGAAGGTACCGATCACCAGCAAATATAAGCCGGCTATAAGTGTCATCTCAATAATATTGGAAAGCTCACGGACAGTAAGATTGATATATTGATAATTTTTCCCGGTCTGCATAACCATTAGCAGGATATTAATACACGCAAGCAGGGCACCCAAAGCCAGAAATCCATAACTTGCCGTAATGGTTGCCACGTGTATTACCAGCCAGTATGACTTAAGGACAGGGACCAGGTTTGTGATCTGAGGGTCCATCCAGCTCAGATGGGCCGTATGCAGGATAAGAAATGCGAGCACCGCGGTTGCACTCAGAGTAATGGATGATCTTCCTGAAAAAATGAGTCCGGCCAGTACAGTTGCCCATGCAATATAGGTGAGGGCTTCATAACCGTTGCTCCAGGGAGCATGTCCTGAGACATACCAGCGCAAACCCAATCCGGTAGTATGAATCATAAATATAATAATTATAAGAACTATAGAGATGATTACCGGAATTTTTAGTTTAATACGGGGATAGAACAGGGCTATAAATTGAAGCAGCAGCAACAGGAAACCAACAATACCATAGTAATTTGAAATACGGTCAAATATATCAGACTTATTCAGAAATATCTCCAGCGAGATGTCACGTGGCGGAGGCATCAGGTCACCGGAGTATTTCTCCTGGTACCTCGTAATGGCTCCGAGGATTTCTTCCGGGCTTTTCCAGTCCGCTGTTTTCATACTTTGTTGTACATCCTGGAGATACATGGGAATTATATTTTCTACAAATACCGAATCCTCCAGGTCAACCTTCCCCTGTATTCCCTGATGACTGAACCAGGTATGTGTGCTGTCGTTTGATCTGGGCAGTATACGCAGCAGTTCACCGGTAAAGACAAGATAACATATGTTCACCCGTACCTGCAGCCGGATGATCTCGTTGTCGAATTTACTGCGCAGCGCGGGCTTCTTATGAAAAGCCCTTTCCACATGGTCGTGCAATATATAATTGTCATCCCGGAAAAAAGAAATGAAGGCAAAGTACTTGTCATCACTCCCCATAATTTCCTGAATTTGCGGGTGGGTTGCACGAATAAAAGGCTCATGTTGCCAGGCAGTCGGATCGAGCATCATACCCAGAAAAACCTGGTCAGGTGTCATTCCGTTGTAATTGCTTTTCCGGCTGAGTTTCCGCAACACCTCCGAACTAAGCGTATTTACCGGTTTAATCCTGCCTCCGTTATCCTGCACAAGCATTCTACCAAATAACCGTGCATGTTCCTGATCAACCGGTTCAACAGCTACGGATGACCGGGGGTCCTGCGCAAATGGAACTCCCTGGAAGGATATAATGGCAACAAGCAACAACAGGCTTTTCTTGGCTGCCTTTAACAAAGCATTTTCATGTGAAAGGGTTCTAAAACGGCTGTTGGCATTGAATAAGCTCAACATCATACCCAGAGCCATCAGGAAATAACCCGCATAGGTGACCAGTGTCCCGGCCCAGTCGCGGTTGACCGACAGGATGGTACCCCTTTCATCGGAGGTATAGGACGATTGATAAAACCGGTAACCCTTGTATTTCAAAATATTGTTCATAAATATCCGCCGCTGCTCATGAATTCCCCGGTTGCTGTCAGTCAGCGTAACACGGCTTTCAAACCACGACGGGCTGTTTGATCCGGGATAACGTTGAATGATAAAATCGTTAAGTTTAAGTTCAAATGAAATATCCTTATATAATGATCCATAGCTAATTAATAGGTCTGAATTATCTTGTTCAACCAATACCGGGGTACCGGCATAACCCTGTTTGCCCCACAGCAGGAATTCAGATGATCCGCTAGCATGGATTAATTCCATGAGTATGGCATCGTTGGTTTGTCCTTCCTGTCGGGAGATGGGGCGGGCTGATATTTTTCCGGAGCTGAAATATTTACTCAGGACCAGCATATTGCCTTTAAAGGCATACAATTGCAGCGGATAAAAACGATGGCTTTCATTTTGCCCGAGCATCATTACAGTCTGATCAGTCATTCCGGTGCGTGATACCGGAAAAGGGGCAGTAAAAAACAGCGAATCTTCAACTGCAGTAAGTTGCACTGCCGAAGTATCGGATCCGGGTGCCTGAAAAGAAAAAGTGATCGTTCCGGCAGATTTTTGTTCGCCTGCGGTAATAATCAGGTTCTTCCTGCCCATAGCATCGGTATATACAAGCTCGGCAAGCGGCTTACCGTTGCTGTCCGGGGAAATCTCCGGCACTGCATTAGCAACAAATGATTTACAACGTAACTGGTAGTCGGTACCGTTGTAATTGAAACTTGATTTGAATTTATTCCCACCCCTTTCACTAAAGAAAACAGGAAATATCTTATGCCAGGAATTCTCATTGTCACCCGACCTTACTTCCAAATAGGTCCTGTCGGTTAATACAGCCCGGGAGCTTTCTCCTTCCCGGATCGACATGGAACCCTCAAATCCGGTAAACCGTGTAATGGCAGCTCCGATAAGTATAACGATGAATGAAAGATGGAACAGGAATACGGTGAATTTTTCCTTACGGTATAATTCCTTGGTAACAATGGTACCCGACAGGTTAATAATACCTATTAGCAGGAGGAACTCAAACCAGCGTGCATTATATACCAGGGCCCTGGCAGATGAACTTCCAAAATCGTTTTCAATAAATGTTGCAACAGCTATGGAAACGGCAAACAAAGCCAATACAACGGCCATCATTTTTGATGAAAAGAGAAAATCGCCTATTTTTTTCATTATGCTAATTACAGTTATTTGGATTCTTTGAGCTTATCGGCAAATACTTTCCTGAATTTTTCAAGCTTGGGGGTAATAACAGCGGAACAATAAGGTTGCCGGGTATTTTGAAAATAATACTCCTGGTGATAGTCCTCGGCTTTATAAAACACTGTGAATGCCGTTACTTCGGTTACCATGGGATCGTCCCATACCCCCGCAGCATCCAGTTTTGCTTTCATTTCCTCAGCCAGCTTTTTTTGTTCATTGTTATGATAAAAAACAGCCGACCTGTATTGGGGCCCGATATCACCTCCCTGGCGGTCAGGTGTTGTAGGGTCGTGTGTTTTCCAAAACACTTCCAGTATCTCGGTAAAGGAGATCTCCTGCGTATCATAGGTGATCTGGCATACCTCGGCATGCCCGGTGGTACCCGTGCATACTTCCTTGTAGGACGGATTCTTAACACTGCCTCCCGAATAGCCCGATTCAACGGAATAAACTCCTTTCAGCTGCTGGAAGATGGCTTCGACACACCAGAAGCAACCTGCACCCAGTGTTATGGTATCAAGATGTTGGTTCATGAGGGTGTAATTTTCATGTAAAGCATTGTTGTTCTTGGGTTGTGTACAGGATGCGACCTGAAACAGAACAATAAATATAATGGATATTCCTGCAATTCTTTTCATAAGAGAAGTATTTTTTAGAATAACAACAGGAATACACAATGGTTTACAATTAACGCATACCGGTGACGCCCAATTCATCGGCAAACATCAACGGAGGCATGTATTTGCTAACTTCAAGGGTATACGTGGTGCTCACCACCAGGGTATAACATGCAATGAACTGCCATTTTTGGGTGAGCCTGTTAAAACAAAAGGCAGTATTCTTAGCATTTGATTTATAGGGTATTATAAAGGTGTGTCCGTATTTCAGTTCAGCCGGTGATCCACAAAGTTTATTTTTTTTCAAATAAGCGGCAAGCATTTTATCAGCATGCATAATGGCCTCTCCTTTTTTAACATTTTCCATGGTGGAAGTAGGGATGAACTCATCAATAACAACAATCTGATCATGCCATTTGAAAACTCCGCAGGGATTTAGGGTGTCGAAACGGGCTTTGACAGCCTGATCGGTATACCTGGCAAGTTCTCTTTCCCTGCCCTCTTTTTCAAGCAGGTCGGAAATAGCTGAAGTAACGGCCATATTTTTCATGGCAAAGTATTCCGGATCCAGGTGCGCACCGGTGAGCCTGGAATAATTGGCACAATGGGCAACAAGTACCTGTGCTTCTTTAACATGTTCAAGGCTGTCACTTTCAACCAACGGCAAAAAAAAATTTTCAAAATCCCTGGTATTGCCGGTAAGTTCTGCGAGGTCATAGTCAGAACCATTATCAAAAATAAGCGCCTCGGTGTAGGCCAGGTATCGTTCGAGGTATGCCACGGTTTCTGCCAGGTTGTTCTCCCTGGCATAATTCAGTGCAAGGTTGACCATCCGCCGGGCCTTCGCAACAGGTTCCGGAGCTTTTTGTTCCAGGTAGATCTCAAATTCCCTGCGAAAGTTCTTTTCTTTGACGAACAGCTCCTGGTAATGCATGCGCTGTTGTTTAATGCTGGCATATATCTTATCCTTGTACTTGTTGTAGAAACTCACCGAATACTGATCTCTTCTGAATTCTGCCCTTTCCAACCGGGTTTCCACAAGCTTTTTGGCAGTTTCAAGATCTTCTTCAAGCAAATACTCCTCATAGGTCTTCACAAAAATGGTCAGGTCAAGCTCCCGTTGCTGGTTATAATAGGAAACATCCCTGGCCTGCTTTAACCGCGGGATTTGTTTTTGTATATATGCGATGCGGTTATCCAGACTGTCGAAATAGGCTTTCGAACGATGCTCATGTGCAGCTGTCTGGGAATGAATCCCCAAAGCAGCCGGACCAATCAGCATGACAACAAGGTATGCAGCTATTTTGAACTGTTTAAGCATCAGCGAATAAACCGCAGGAATTAATCACGGCAGTTCTTATACGAAACGGGGAAGAAGAAGGTTGTCGGCCGTGGATACAACCCATAACAATCACAACCCACAACAATCACAACATGTAACTTTTACTCCTCCCCTCCAAACTTACTCTTCAGCATATTCAGATCCCTTTTCATCCCAGCCACTGTTTTGATCAGTTCATCGGGAGAGATCATGGGATCGGGGATTTCAGAACTAATGTAATTGACGAATTTCCAGATCTCCTTAATTTCACTGACATGTACTTCGAATGGTTCGTAGATGGGATTCAGCGAAAACAGCCGAAATTTATGTTCGCTCTCCAGGAGATTTTCAACGATTTTGAAAACGATGCCTTCATCCAGGGTAAGCACGATGTATCCGTGCCCGTTGACAAGGGTGTGCCAGTCCTGCACGAATTCGCCGGTTACATAGGAACCGTCGGGAATAGGGAGCATGGAATCGCCGTTCAGCTGAAAAGTGCGGTATTTTTTTTGCTTTGACAGGAAAGGCAGATGAAATACGGGGAGATCCCTGATGAACTCCGGATCGGCGAAACCTGTTGCATAACCGGCCTTTGCCTTTTCCGAAACCAGTTCGATATTCTCCTCGTTGCGGCTGTTAACCGTAGTGGCGAGCACACGCAGGTTACTGCCCCTGAGATACACGTCCCCGCCCCTTTCGAGTTGGGAAAACTGGCTTTCGGTAAGGGTGCGCAGGTCGATCTTAACCAGTGTATCGATAGCTACCCCGTAATACTTGGAAAAGGCAACCAATGCCTGGATGGTAGGCAGGCTTACTTCGTTCTCATACCCGCTGAGGGTGGAACGCTTCATGTTGAGGGCAAAGGCCACGTCGTCCTGGGTGCGGCCCTTTCGCTTGCGTAGTAGCTTGATGTTGGTGGAGAAGTACATAGTAATAGTTATTTAATCACAATTTTTCTTGCTAAGATAATAAATAATGATTATATTATCATCATGATTTATGATTATTTTATAATCATTATATGATTATTTTTAATGATACAGAAAACACAACACGCCGCAACATCATCCACTTCGATCTCGATAGTTTTTTCGTTTCGGTGGAGCGGCTGATCAACAGCAGGCTTAACGGAAAGCCTGTGGTGATCGGCAGTATGTCGGGCCGCGGCGTGGTGGCGAGCTGCAGTTACGAAGCCCGGAAGTACGGCGTGCATTCGGCCATGCCCATGAAGATGGCGCGGCAGTTGTGTGCCGATGCCATCGTGGTGCGTGGCGACATGGACCTGTACAGCAAGTATTCGAATATTGTCACCGGCATCATTGCCGGGCGGGCCCCGGTGTATGAGAAAGCCTCGGTTGACGAGCATTATATCGATCTCACGGGAATGGACCGTTTTTTCGGCTGCCTGAAATGGGCACATGAATTGCGCCGTGACATCATTAAACAAACCGGGTTGCCCATATCCTCGGGGTTGTCGGTTAACAAAACCGTTTCGAAGATCGCCACCGGGGAAGCCAAGCCTAACGGCGAAAAGGAAGTGCCCGGGGAACTGGTGAGACCTTTTCTCAACCCATTACCCATCAGCAGGATACCCATGATCGGTGATAAGACCTTCCACCTGCTTCGCTCCATGGGAGTAGCCACCATTGGCACGCTGAGCCAGATACCCATGGAAATGATGGAAAAGGTGCTGGGCAGGAACGGCATTGATATATGGAAAAAGGCCAACGGCATCGACACCACACCGGTAATCCCTTACTGGGAGCAGAAGTCGATCAGCAGCGAGCGTACCTTCGACACCGACACCACCGACCTGGCCATGCTGAACAATACGCTGGTGGGTATGGTGGAAAAAATAGCCTATGAACTCCGCAGGGAAGAGAAACTTACTTCCTGCATAACGGTAAAGATACGGTATTCGAATTTTGACA
>Ga0209431_10000645_pt1 | contig 29236 bp, 30 predicted proteins | sample RifCSP13_3_FD_184021 | JGI IMG/M metagenome (GOLD analysis project Ga0209431, IMG submission 184021) | Soil microbial communities from Rifle, Colorado - Rifle CSP2_sed 13_3 (SPAdes) (version 2) | ecosystem: Environmental > Terrestrial > Deep subsurface > Rock core/Sediment | place: Rifle...
GTTTTTTTATCTCAGTTTGTATTATCTGATTTGGTTCTTTTGTGACATCAATACTTCTTGTCTTTATCACAAGCATGATGCACCCATCTTTTTTCAGATAGGTCTTACAGTTTAGAATGGCTATCTCTGTCTGATCAGGCTGTGCTATATCAACATAAACAACATCAACTGTTCCATAAACTGAAAAATACTGTTTTGGTTGTCTTGCATCTTGGAGTATGGGCACTATGTTTGAACGCAATGAAGCTACTCTATCTAAAAAATCCCGTGCTACCCGACTTGCGTGTTCCACACAAAATACTATCCCACTTGGTCCAACTATATCAGAAACATGGCTTGCCGTTGTTCCTGTAGACACACCAAGATAGAGAACTCTTGACTTTCTGACGATTGGCAAAAACTCAAGACCATTCATTATAGCTGCAGCAAGCTTGCTTCGAAACGGATCCCACGCTCTAAATTCTTCGTCTTTTATCTTTACTAGCTTTTCCTTGTAGACTTGGTTGCCAGGGACAAGATTTATTGTTGCAAGTTTTTTTTCGCCGTCTACTTTAATCCAGAAAATATTACCTTCTTCGTTTTCCAAACTTTCTTCGTTTTCCTTTCTTCCAATCGCTTTTAGATCTGTTTCTCTGTTCAGAATTTCTATCAAATCGACCTTGTTCTCTTGCATAGGGGAAAGTGGAGCGTTGCTGAACTCTCATTGGTTCTTTTTCTGTAGGCTCTTTGTATTTTTCACCTATTTCTTTGATTCTTACGTTTAGCTTCTCAAAGAGCATCTGATTCCTTCCTGCGCCATAGACATCGACTCTGGCTGCAATAGCGGCTTTTGTAGAGATGGCTCTAGCTATCTTACCTCGTTGCCATCTTGGAGCGGCATGCACCAGTGCGTGCTGGAAAAGTAAGCCATGTTTTGGTGGTTGAGAACCTGTCTTAAGTGAACGAAAGAGTGCCTTTTCTGCACCAAGAACCTGTATCGTGCTTGCAGGCATGAATGCAAGCTTTTTGAGGCTTCCAGCTCTTGCAAGAATTCTAGCACCTACTGCAGCTCCAAGTATTCCGCTAATGTTTGGTGCTACAAGCTCCATCTGTGTTTCTATATGTTTTTCAAGAGTGTTTCTCAAATCAAAAAGCTCCAAAATTTGTTTAGCAAGGGTTTGCACAATTGCAAGATTCTCATCTGATATAGCTCCACCCTTGCTCTTTTTTTGTAAAAGGGAAAGCATCTCAACTTTAGTTTCAGGAAAACCTGCATCCGTGTACACCTTGTCCGTTAGATCATCTCTTTTACCGCCCAAAACTATCTTGGCGTATCCATTTATGCTATCGATAAGATTGTCAAGCTCAGGAAAATGTAACCCATACCATTCTCGCAATCTTGAGCTTAGTCCATTTATTATCTTGTCAGTATCATCAAGTGTATTTATTGTCTGAATTATGTGCAAGTCTGGACTCTCTGAAGTTTCTGTTACCTTTGATGAGGACAGCTGTAACGCAAAATCTCGTAGCTTTGATCTTGCATCTGCCTCGTCTTTTGCAAAACCAGAATCAACAAGAACATGTAATTTTGATGATTGAATGTGTTCTATCTTGGGGTCTTCCATCAGCTCCACATCAACCGAATTTTTTTTCAAGAGTTTCATCAGCGAAGCATCATTTACAAAAATTCCTGAGTTTAGTTTTGAAAGAAAGTCTTGTAATTCATTGACTGATGCCTTTTCTTCTTTTATGGATACATAATCTCTTGCAGGATCTGAAAACGGAAGGGATTTTACGCATTTATTTTCATCAAATACTGCTATTCCTACCTCCGTTAAAATGACAAAATGCATACTCCCCATTTTCCGGCGCTCTCACTAAAAAAGGTAACATTCCATAGTGTGAGATTACACATGAACTGTTATATGACAACAATTTTTTATAATCAGAAGTGAAACCTGGCATTTCAACCCAAGTAGGGGCAATTAAACTCGAAAGACCAACAATGCTTGCTTCGGGCATTCTTGGGATTTCACTTGATGTTTTTGCACGTCTATATAAAGAAGGGGCAGGTGCTCTTGTTACCAAATCTCTTAGCAAAGAGCCTTGGGAAGGTTATGCAAATCCAACACTAATTGGGGTAAAGGCTGGTTACCTAAATGCCGTTGGTCTTTCAAACCCTGGTGCGCCATACTTTGCAAAGATGATCTCTTCTAACAAAACAATTCCAATCATTGTAAGCTTAGTTGGTTCTGTCGAAGAAGACTTTACCTTTATGATAAAACAATTTGAGAATGTAAAAATTTTAGGATACGAACTCAATTTGTCATGTCCGCACGTGGCAAAAGTTGGACTAGAAGTAGGAGACGATTCTGAGTTAGTACACAAAATAGTCAAGTCTGTCAAATCCCATTCTAAAGTCCCTGTCATTGCAAAAGTTGGGTTGGGATCATCAGACTATCTAGAAACAGTCCGAGTAGCTTGCGAGGCAGGAATTGATGCAATAACTGCAATAAACACTGTGCGCGCTATGGCAATCGATGTGGAAACAGCAAGACCAATTCTTAGTAACAAAATTGGCGGTCTTTCAGGACCTGCAATAAAACCAATTGCGGTAAGATGTGTCTATGAGATTTCATCAAAGTTTGATATCCCAATAATTGGATGTGGTGGAGTTTCAAGCTGGGAAGATGCGATTGAATTCATCCTTGCTGGTTCTAGTGCGGTTCAGATTGGTAGTGCGCTAGGTGACAAGTGGATTGGTGTATTTTCAGAAATTAATAATGGCATATCAAAGTACATGGAAAAGAAAGGATTCACAAAAATAAAAGAGATGGTGGGAAGTGCAAAGAGATTTTGATAAACCCACGGTTGTAAAAATAGAAAAAGTAATAGAGGAAACTCCTACTGTACGAACACTAGTTTTTTCAGACGAAGTTCTTGCCAATGTACTACCAGGACAGTTTGCAATGGTATGGATCCCTGGTGTTAATGAGCTGCCGATGAGTGTAATGGCATCGCTAGAAAAAGAAAAGGCAGCATTTACGGTAAGAAAACACGGTGCCGCATCTACTGCACTGTATGGCATCAAAGTAGGAGAATACATAGGAGTTAGGGGACCGTATGGAAATTCTTTTAGTATTAAGCAAGGCAAGCTCTTGCTTGTTGGCGGAGGTACAGGACTAGTTCCATTAATACGCCTCTTGACATTTTTAAAAAAAACAGATGAAGTTACAGTACTGATGGGAGCAAAAACAAAAGGAGAAGTCTTTTTTGAGAAGATGGCAAATCATATTTTGGAAAATAATAAACACCAAGTAATTGCTGTAACAGAAGATGGTTCATACGGAAAGGCAGGACTTGTTACTGATGTAATGGAACGTTTACTTTCAGAAACAAAATTTGATGCAGTATATACTTGTGGACCTGAAAAGATGATGCATAAAGTAATACAACTGGCGTCAGAAAAAAAGATTCCATGTCAAGCAAGTCTTGAAAGAATGATGAAATGTGGAATGGGAATATGTGGAAGCTGTTGTGTCGAAGAAGTTCTTGTATGTAGAGATGGTACGGTCTTTGATAGTGAATATCTGCTATCAAACAAGGAATTTGGATACACTCACAGAAATAAAGCTGGAATACTTGAAAACTATTAACACCTCATTGCCAATACAGGAAAAGCTTAAAATGAATGGGTTAAAGAAATAGGCAAGGAATAGAAGTGGGACACCCAAAAATCGTATTAACTGCAGATCGTACACTAATGTCACCATATAGGGGGATATCTCTTGCTACCTTCTTTGGATGCGCACCGGCTTTAGACCCACACAGATCAAAAAACAGTATTTGGTATTATTTGTTTAAAAATCAAGTAACCCCAAAAGTACTTTTTGATTTTATATGTAACCCCATCGGTCACAACAATGGAGTTGCGTCATATGCTCCATATGGAATAAGAAAAGTAGAGGCTGCACTTTTACGTGATGGTTTTAAGCGTGAGGACGTTGTAGTCGCACACCCAGATCATGTGGACAAGTTCATTGGTCCAGAAACCCAAGTCGTTGGAACCCATGAAATGGATCCACTTGGAATGGGACCAGTAACGATGACCTTTACTTTTGGTCGCAAGCAAATGTCCTATGACGAATTTTACTGCAGAGACCTGCACATGAAAATTAATGAAGCAAAGAAAAGGAGTGGTAGCAACGCAAAGGTTATTGCAGGAGCATCTGGAACTTGGCAATACAATTACGATCCAAAAAAAATCCAAGAATATGGTTTGTATGCCGTTTTAGAAGGAGAGCTTGGAGGAATTGCTCCAGAAATTGATGGACATGCAGGACAGTTTTTCAACGATTTGATTGATGGCGCGTTTGATAACATGAATCCATTTTCAAAAAACGATTTCAAAGTTGATATTAAAGAGTTTGGAAAGGGAGATACAAAACATCATGGCAGATTTATTCACTACTGGGACGAACCTGACATAGATTCAATTCCAGACATTGTTGAACCAAGTATGCATGGAATGGTTGAAGTCATGCGTGGATGTGGGCGTGGCTGCAAGTTTTGTGATGTTACTTTACGACCGTTAAGATACTATCCTCCTGAAAAAGTTAAAAAAGAAATCGAGGTGAACATAAAAAAAGGTGGACACACCTCTGCCTGGCTGCATAGCGATGACATTTTTGTTTATGGCCTAGATCCAAGAAAGACAAAGAACATGGCGCCCAACAGAGAAGCACTTGAGGAACTCTTTACTGCAGTAATGTCTACAGGCATCGGACATACAAACCCAACACATGGCACACTTGCAGGTGCAATCTCAGACGAAAAACTAATTCCAAACATCTCAAAAATTATTCGGGCAGGTCCTGACAACAAAATTGGAATTCAATGTGGTTTTGAAACAGGAAGTTTAAGACTAATTGGTAAATACGCTGACAGAAAGCTTGCTCCGTATAAACCAGAAGAATGGCACTGGGTTGTAAAAGAAGGAGTAAAGACATTAAATGAAAACCACTGGATTCCTGCATTTACACTGATAATGGGACTAGACAATGACGAAACAGACGAAGATGCTTGGGAGACCATAAGGCTAATCAGCGAGTTAGAAAAAGAACAACCCGACTCCATGTTTACAGCAACACCGCTCACTTTTGTTCCTATTGGGTTGCTTGAAAAATCAGAATTCTTTGACATAGGCAACGAGATGGATGCAGTACAGCTTGGTGTGATGTACAAAACTTGGCAGCACAACTTCAAATATGGAATTCAAAAGTTCATGGACAAGACAGGACATAACGACTCTTTTAAACGAAAAGCCTTTACTGGTCTGGCAAGAGCATTGGGTGGTGTTCCACTTAGTGCAATGGAAAAATTTGCTAGACGAAAGAGCAGAGAACATGAACAGGTAATAGAGACCATTAAAGCTAGATACTGGTAAAACAATCCAAATACATAAATTGAAAAGAAAGAAAGAGTTAATTCATGCCAACACACGGTTCGCTTACTAAAGCAGGCAAGGTCCGAGGTCAGACACCAAAGGTGCAAGCTCGGGAAAGACATGGAATTATTTCCATAATGAGAAACAAAGAAAATTTTAGAAAAAGATTTGAATTAAAAAGAACCCCAGGACAGAACAAGCCAGGGCGAAGACCAAGACGATAGATTCCAGATTAAAAATTTGTCATCTTAACTACACAAAACTGTGGATTATGCATTAACTAAAGGTCAAAAGCAAGCGCTTCGAACAGTTTAATCAGTATATCTGATTACCATACGGTAAGATGGATGAATTAAGACTGGACAGTTTGGAAGGGGTAGGTCCAGTAACTTCAAAGAAGCTTACTGACGCTGGAATTCATAACATCATGGATCTTCTTGTAAGAGGTCCTGTCGATATATCTGAGATTACTGGCATGGATATAGAGACAGCAATCAAACTGGTAACCAAAGCACGCCAGCAACTTGTTGAAGACGGAACACTCGAAAAGGACTTTGTTAGTGCTACAGTGATTTACAAAAGAAGACAAGATATTGGCAAAATTTCTACTGGCACTAATGCATTAGATATGCTATTTGATGGTGGAATTGAAACTCAAGCTGTTACAGAAGTTTATGGTGAATTTGGTTCTGGAAAGACGCAGTTTTGTCATACAATGTGTGTGAATGTTCAAAAACCAAAAGATGAGGGTGGACTAGATGGAGGAGCTTTGTATATAGATACGGAGGGTACATTTAGACCAGAAAGAATTGTTTCAATAGCCAAAGCAAATGGACTTGATCCAGAAAAGGTTCTTGAAAGAATTGTTGTAGCCAAAGCATACAACAGCTCACATCAAGAATTGATTATGGAAGAAGTAGGCCCTGTTATAGAAGAAAATAAAATTAAACTAATTGTAGTGGATTCTGCAGTGGGATTATTCCGTGCAGAATACCTAGGTAGGGGAACGCTTTCTGTAAGACAACAAAGGCTAAACCGATTCATGCATCTTCTTACAAGAACCGCTGAAACATACAATATCGCAACCATTGCAACAAACCAAGTGATGGCATCCCCAGACACATTCTTTGGAGATCCAACACGTCCAGTTGGAGGGAATGTTGTTGCACACACAAGCACATACCGAGTATACTTTAAGAAATCTGGTAAGAAGAGAATCGCAAGAATGGTCGATAGTCCACATCACCCAGAACAAGAAGTACTCTTTATTCTGACTGAGGCTGGCGTATCAGATCCAGAAGAAGACTCAAAAAAGAAAAAGAAAGAAGATTTGGAAGAATAGTTCTGTGAATCAGCTAGCGCGCATGATTTACAGTAACATAACAGGCTAAAGCCAGATAGAAAAAATAATCAATTTATCAAATTTGTAGTAAGTGTTAAATTAAGGGCAACTTCACTTTAATCGAATATGACTACTAAGAAGCCTTCTGGTCACTCTCATGGCTTTATGCATAAAGCGAGATCTGTCATGACAAAGGATCATACCAGAGGAGTCTCTTTTCTAATGAGAAAATTTAACGAGGGAGACAAAGCTCTAGTAATCATAGATCCATCCCAACACAAAGCATTACCACACCGTAGGTATCATGGAAAAGTAGGAACTGTAACATCAGTTGGGCGTAGGACCGTAACACTTGATGTCAAACTTGGCAACAAGACAAAAACTCTAATCACGCGATTAGACCATATCAAACCATTTGGTGTATAAAGATGGAAGAGATAAAAAAGAAACAGCCCATTTCTATTTCTGAAGTTAAGGAAATTATGGAAAAATCTGATCCAGAATCCATGGACCAGATACAAAGATGGACATATGACTATGTGTCAAAGTTCACAAAAATAGATGCAAAGGCTGCAAAAAAACTCAAGCAACAGCTTGTCAAAGAATGTGGAATAACAGAAGAAGAAGCTGTAGAAATAGTAAACAATCTTCCAACCACAGAGGCTGAGCTTCGCTCCTTTACTTTTGGCTGGAAAAAGCTAATTCTGACTGAAACACTAGAAAAAATGCTGAAAATTATCAAGGAGAACGCATAACACTAGGAGTGAATCGTTCATGGAAAGAAGTCAACCTAGAAAGTATGAAGAGTACGCCTACGTCTTAGATTTTGCACCTAGAGGAAAATCTGTTACAGTAAGAGGACGAGATGGAATCATAGTCACTGCATTAGGAGAAGACAGGTTAACAATATTAGAACTTCTTGGCATGCCAAACTCTACCTTTGAGATCGGTGAACGAGTCTACATTGGAAAAGAGGGACGGAACAAAATCCTCTCAGTTTTGGGCAGATTAGAGTACAATGACATTTCAGCAGCAGCACAAAGCGAACTTATAGGAGTTGTAGAAAAGATCGTTGCACAAAATGAGCAAAGGTTTGTGGATTACCTAAACAACGCACAACCGCTTACCCCAAGGATTCATGCATTAGAGCTAATACCTGGAATTGGCAAGACATACATGAGAAAAATGCTTGAAGAACGTGAAAAGAAAAAGTTTACAGATTTTAAGGACTTGCAGGATAGAGTAGGACTAAAAGAACCTGTAAAGCAAATTGCAAAGAGGATCCTTGAAGAGATAACAGGCGAGACAAGAATGAACCTCTTTGTCAGACGATGAATAGACGTCGTTTACTTGGCCAACATTTTTTGGTTTCAGAATCTATTGCAAAATCAATAGTTGATTGTGCAAAGATAACAAAAAAGGATACTGTTCTTGAGATTGGTACTGGAAGAGGCATACTCATTCCTTTTCTTTGTCAAACTGCAAAAAAAGTCGTATCAGTGGAAGCAGACAAAGAACTTTACTTGTCAGCCTTAGAAAAATTCTCACACTTTTCAAATCTAAGCCTAATGCATGGAGATGGATTCAAGATAGATTTGGATTTCACAGTTTTTGTGTCTAATTTGCCATATTCAGAAAGCCGCAAAGCAATAGAATGGCTCATACAGAAGAAATTCTCTCATGGAGCAATAATGGTTCAAAAGGAGTTTGCTGAAAAACTTCTATCAAAACCTGGTAACAAAAATCACAGAGCAGTCACGGTACTTGCAAACCACTGTACGAAAATAGAACACATCATGAATGTAAAAAAAACAAACTTTTCACCTATCCCCAAAGTAGACTCGGCTGTCTTACGATTGATCAAAACACATCAAATATCAAAAAACATCATAAATACAGTAAACAAGCTTTTTTCGTACAGAAGAAAGACAATTCGAAACGTTGCCAAACAATTTGGCATATCAATAGATTCAAACCAAAGATTTGAAGACCTGACAGATGGTGAGATAATAAGACTTGCAAAACAAATTAATAAAAAATGAACATTACTCCCTTGCTGAAGATACCCTATTTTTTGCAAATCAAATACAAAATGAAAAAGGAAAGTATGCTCTTGACATTGGGACCGGATCAGGCTATTTGGCAAAAACATTGTTAGCTAACTTCGAACTTGTAGTGGCCACTGATATTAGCTTTGGAGCAACTAAAAAGGCACATTCAGTAATTGATAATTGTCTGTGCTGTGATTCAGCAGATGCCTTGGTAGCAGAATTTGATCTTGTTGTATGCAATCTGCCATACTTACCATCAAATGAAATTACAGACAGCACAGTAGATGGCTTACATGAAGGAGTCGTAATTCCTCTTAAGATAATAAAATCGGCAAAAAGCGTTACCAAAAAGGGAGGCCGATTGCTTTTCTTAACCTCCTCGCTTGCAAATTATGAAGAATTAATCAAACAAACCCAATCATTGGAACTTCGTACTAAGATAATTGCAACAAAGAAAATGTTTTTTGAAGAGCTAATTCTAGTTGAGGCAACAAAATGATTTTATTTTCTGAGTTTTTGTTTTGCTATTTCTGCGATTACTTCAGACATTTTTGACGTACCTGCACTGCCCCCAATATCATATGTAACATATTTTCCTTCATTGATTACCTGTTCTGTTGCAGCAAAGATTGCATTTTTTATTTGAGATTCTCCAAGATATTCAACCATCCATGCCCCAGACAATATGGCTGCTGTCGGATTCACTTTGTCCATGCCTTTGTATTTTGGCGCACTTCCATGTGCAGGTTCAAACATAGCATACGAGTCTCCTATGTTTGCAGAGTATACATTTCCTATAGAACCAATGTTTCCAGAAGCACATTCTGATATGATATCCATAAACAGATTTGTGCTTAGCAACACAGAACTGTTGAATCTTTCTGGATTTTTGACTAGTTGTTGTGTCATGTTGTCAATGTAATACTCTTCAACATCAATTCCAGGATTGTCTCTTACTGCCTTTTCAACCTCGGCCCAAAATATCCCATCAGTCTCTTTTAGTATGTTTCGCTTTGTAATGGCAAAGATCTTTTTTAGATCGTGCTGCTTTGTCCACGAAAAGGCAGCCCTTACTATTCTTTGGCAGCCTTTACGCGTAGTTTTTCTTATTGCTATTGCAGAATCCTCAGATATCTTAAACTCAATTCCTGCGTAGAGTCCTTCAGTTGCTTCCCTAAAGCATACGAAATCAAGTTTTTTGTTTGGTGAAAGTCTGTCGTATGTCTTGATCGGTCTTATGTTACTATAAAGCTCAAATTTCTGGCGAATAGTAACTGCAACACTTCTGGGCGCATTTGGTCTTGGTATTGTTGTAGTCGGTCCTTTATAGCAAGCATCACTTTCCTCAAGTAGCTTCATTGTAGAATCTGGGATATAGGTAGTGCCACCGTTTTTTTCCCACTGCTCTGAGCCCGCATCACACAAAATAAGATCAGTTTGGGTGTTACAGGATTTTAAGACATGTAGCATGGCATTAACGAGCTCAGGACCTGTACCGTCACCTTTTATGATCGCAGCTTGCTTTGCCAAAACAGCCAAGTTTGTAGATCCAGTATATTTAACTCTAACGAGGAACTTTCGGTTTTTGAATACATGATTATAGAATTATCATACAACAAAAAAGCCAATCCTTAAACAATCATCAATTATTGAATATCTTGATACAATGAAAATAGTTCAGCTGTCAGACATACATGTAGGCGTGCAATTCAGAGAAGAAGTATTTGATAACGTAGTTGATGAAGTAAATGATCTTGGTCCAGACGCAGTTATAGTGACAGGAGATCTAACAAATGAAGGACTGCTACAAGAATACAAGAAATGCAAGACAAAGTAGATCTAAAAATCGTAGGTGGAAAGTGCACTACATTGAAAGATCTTGTGGAAAACTACACACGTTTTGGTGAAGAGTAAGCTAGGTTAATTAACAGTTATAATTTCAGCACCATTGGGCGGGGGTCGCCTAGCCTGGTAGGGCGTGGGATTGCTAATCCCATGTCCGTAAGGACCCGTGGGTTCGAATCCCACTCCCCGCGCTTTTTGTAAACCAAACGCTTAGACTTAATAATCCGCAAATAGGATGCTGGAACATTGGTAAGAAGGAAGACCGTAAAACCAAAGGTTAGCGGACCAAGAAATGTAACCACTGGGTTATGTCCAAAATGTGGCACGATTGGCAAGATTTTGATAATAGGTGCAACAGGTATGGAAAAAGGCAAGTGTCAAGCTTGCAATGCAGAATTTACGTTATAGCATAAAATTTGACCAAACTCGCAAAAAAATGACCCATAAATTTTTAAGGTCATTTTCGTCCTTTAAATTGGTATGAGCAGCGAAACTGAAGAATCAATCTATGAGAGGGTTGCAAGACTCGAAGATGAAGTTGCTGCTCTGAAAAATGAAATAGATGTGATAAAAGGTGCCATACGCAACAAGATAGCACGCCATGAGATTGACAAGATTAAAAGCGGAAAGGATATCACCTCTATTATTGACTGATTCTCTCTTTAATACTTCTTATCAAATCCAAAACAAAATCAGCATCTTCAGCTTCTGGTGATAACTCCAGATATTTATTCAAAGATTTTATTGCACGATTATGGTGCAATAGCCTTGATTCTATAATGCCCATATCCCTTATTTCTTCTGGGCAGTCAGGCTCAACTGCTAGGATCATATTTATGCAATGCATAGCCATGTTGTAGTTAAACGATTGTGTGTAAGAATTTTTGAGGTTTCTAACTATCCTTATGAGAATTTTCTCATGCTCGGTTTCATTTAGGAATTCTGGCAAAAACTGAACTCCACCACCATAGTTTCTGTCCAGGATGTCCTGCAAATCATCTATCGTAAGCAACCGGCCTCTTCCATATGGATCGAGGATCATCTCCTCCGAATACTTGACAAGAACATGACTTGGAAAACCAACTAGACGTAAATCCAATCCAATGTGTTTTGCAATTTCAGCATAAATTATGGAGAGAGTTATTGGAATTCCACGTTTTTTGTCTATTACCACATTAAGAAAATTGTTTTTTGGATTATAGTAATCATCCTGTTCTCCAGCAAATCCAAGAATATTAAACATGTGTTCATTTAACATGGATATCAAGTAGGTGGGATTTCTTACATCAGACAAAGAGGCCTGCAATGTTTTTCCCACACTGTTTAGTTTTTGGACGTATTCGTTTATGCTTAAATCTGGATATTCGAGTGTCTGCGCCAGCTTGAGACATTTCTCTACTAAGGTATATCTAGGATTTGAGACAAAGGACACCCAGTCGGCAACAATGGGATCAAAATCTTGACTCATGCCCTCTGAAGATAAATTTCTGGATTTTTTAGCTCTTTTGTTGTTGGTGGGTTGTCAATCAAAACACGATAGGTGTTCTTACCATACTTTGCAAACACAGTATCCATGAAGTCTTTTCCAATGCTCTTTCGTATTTGATATGTTGATATGTCTGCATTAGCAAAGTTGACAACGTAATTCTGAAAGTCTTTGTCATCTTTTAGAATATTTTGTACTGCAAATTCTGCCATTCCTTCCGTTGTGGTAAATGCTGCATGATGAGTCTGTATGGGTTTGAGCCATCGTTGATATATGTCAAGGATTTCTGGCAGCATCTCAGAAATTTTTGGATCTACGGTGACTTTAGTGAAAGTCATTACGTCTGGACCAAGTACACTGACAATGAAATTGTCTGGGTTTAGCATAAAAAAGAGGTTTGCTCTCCTAGCTATAGGAAATTCTTCAGGAACAAGGGGTATTTTGAGGTACTCAGAAAGTTTATTGATTGTGCTATCATCCAACGCCAAAATTGTCTTAGCAAGTTCTTCGTTTATCACATTTACTTCGCTAACTGCCTTTTTGTTTATCTCCTGAAGATTTGTCTGGATTGAATGAATTTGTTCTTCAAGTATTGTCATCTTCAGGGCTCCAACATATCCGGAATTCACATGATCAAATTTGGATTCGTATGGAGGACCGCCTTTGTGGAGAATTATCTGAGGATAACTAGAGAGAACAAATTTGTTCAAAAATATCTTGGAGTCAAGATAGTCTCCATACGTAGTGGATATCTTGGAGATGTATGCTTTAGCATAGGTTGAATAGACAAAAAACTTGGCTATGTTATCTCGCATAAGGGCGGCTATCTTATCGGCCTTTTCAAGAGCTATCGCACTGAAGAGTTCATCAACAAAGCCAGCTGAATCTTTTGGAGCAAAAACCTTCCTTCCCTTTAGTTTTTTGAATTCAACTAAATCTAATAATTCTATTTTTACTTCAGGTGGTACTTGAATACCTGTAAAGTGTAATACTTTTTCTGCCATTTGTGGGAAAATGGCATCTGACAACACATTGATTTCTTCAAACTTTACTTTGAAAGCTGTGTCTTGTGTAGCTTTGGTTAATGCTGATGTTATTTCTGTTTCTTCATTTATTTCAACTGATAGCTGATCTATCAACGCCAAAGCAAATTCGTCAAACTCTTCCATCTCAAATGGTGATAATCTGAACTAATTTAACATTAACTTCATCTAATTTTTAAAATACCGGGGGTGGGTTTCGAACCCACGACCTCCAGATTATGAGTATTACCCTTTGTGTGGACTGGCACTCTAGGCCAGGCTGAGCTACCCCGGCACGATTACGCCTATTTTTTTGATGCAATTAAATGTAGCTTAGCTACTTGCAATTTTTTTCCAGTCAATATCTACCTTGGTAACCCATTGGAACTTCTTCTGAAGAGCAGCAGTGTAAAGTTTCTCCCATTCTAACCCAACTTGGTCAGTCCATGCTTTGAAAACTCTTGGATCTATATAATTTCGAAGAGATGTTCCCAAATTATAGTCTCTTGTTTTTTCAACCAAATCAATTGTTAGCTTCATTTTTTCCTCTCTAAACTTCAATTTCTCACGTTGCTTCTCAGTCTTGGGTGCGGTTTCTTTTAATTTCTTTAATGCATCCCTTTTTTTCTGTAACGATTCTTCAAAGTTCTTTGGAATTGTTCTCTTATGATTACAGGTGATTGCGGCCTCAAGATTTGCTAGCTTGGCATGATAAATCTTGATATTTTCTGACTTGGAATCCAGTTTGTCCACCTTTTTGAGATAGTCCTTCACAACTATAGTCGCTAGGTAAGTTCTAAAGACTTTGGCAGTCATTCCTTTTACTATTTTTCCAAGAAATTCATTTACATGTCTTGATGTAATATCATGAAAAATTTGCTCATCTGGTTTTTTCTTTTCTGTTAATTTTTTCAAGTTTTCGTACAGCGTTTTCTCTTGAGCTGTAACAGGAATTGTTTTTTGCCATCTTACACTGTCCTTTCCCAAAAAGTCAAATTCTATCAAATCAGGTTTCAGTTTGATGTGTTCCACTCTTAATGTAGTAGCACCAACTGTATCTGCTTCATCAGGATCTTTTTCGTCTCCCACCCTCATTGAAGTCCTAAAGATTAACTCACAAACAGTTGCCATCCTTCTTACCTTTTCATCACGATTTGTCATCTCCTTTACGATCTTTTCTTTTACTGTCTTAATATGATCAGCAAGCTTGATTGCCTTGTCATACTTCATCTTATCCCGTTCTTGCTTTAAATCAGCCGTATCAGAAAGCCAGACATATTTGCGTTTTTCAGAAAGATAATCTTCCCAGCTAGCTAACCACATAAAATCATGTTCATGGATTATCTTACCCCAGTTGCCTTCTGGTACTTTGGCTTCTTTTCCAAGGTTTAACGTCACATCTTTTTCAGTTATTTTTGGTTTCCATCTTCCCCTCAATGGATGATCACCTCTTCCAATGAAGAGCCCAGGCGGTTCTGCCATCCAATTGGCTACATCCACCTCTTTTCCGTCAATTATTGCTTTCCCATACCTTGCTTTCATTTTTTCTTTGATTTCTTTTCTCTGTACAGCAATCTTCTTTTTTTCCTCTTTACTTAAGGTCAATTTGGCATCCTTTTCTTTATCAACAATCTTGTATGCCTCAGAAAAGTCAATGTCAGAAAGTGAAATGTTTTTGAATTTTGGGAGTAAAACCGTCACAAAGTCTGCAAGGAAATTTTTGCAAAAAACCTTGTTCTGAACATATGGTGTATCCTTTTTCTTTGCCCACTGGTAGACCATCTCCTCCTGTTCTAAATTCAGTGGGATCTTTTCGCCCTTGATCTTAATAGATATCCCCTTTAATACAAAAGGCGGAGGGAAAGCTATACCATTATGTTGCAAAGTTTTCCATTTCATTTTAAATTATCACCAAATTCGTGCCTAAATCTGTTGACTTTGATAAAAATTGACAGGGTGTGATATATCAACATACCCTGTTGAACAGTTAAGAACCAAATAGCTCTTTTTTGATGTAATTTTCAAACTCTAGATCAGTTTTTGTCTTTTTTGCTTCCAAAAACATTGCTGCATCATTTCCTACCGTATATCTAGGCAATGGATTTTCAGACTTGATTGCCTTGATTATGGTTCTTGCAACCTCTTGTGCAGGAGTACCCATCTCTGCCATCATGGTTATTCCAGCAATTACCTTGTTTGTAATGTCTTTGTAGACAGAGTCTGGTTTCATGGATTTCTTTACCGAAGACATAAAGTTTGTCTTTATCACACCTGGCTCTATTATTATGATATTAATTCCAAAAGGCGACAGCTCATATCTCATAGACTCACTTAATCCCTCAAGTGCAAATTTTGAGCTTATGTATGCTGGAGAAACAGGAAATCCTATTCTACCCGCAACCGAGCTTACATTTACTATGATTCCAGATTTTTGTTTGCGCATTACAGGAATGACTTCTTGGGAAACTCTTACTACTCCAAAAAAGTTTGTTTCAAACTGTGCTTTGAGCTCTTCCATTGAAAGATCTTCAAGACAACCAAATAGAGCATAACCAGCGTTATTTACAAGAACATCTATTCTGTTTTTTTCTTTCAGTATTTTGTTTATTGCAGCTTGCACTGTTTGATCATTGTCGACATCAAGCTCCAAAACTTCCAGATTCAAATTTTCCTTTTTTGCAATTTCTTTTATTCGATTGCCTTTTTTTGTATCACGCATTGTAGCGTAAGTGTAATAACTCTCCCTTGCTAATGCAAGTGCGGTCTCAAAACCAATCCCACTTGAACTTCCTGTAACAACTGCAATCTTTTCCATGGATGAGATTTGGAAATGGTATTAATAATTTGTAGTATTCGATGACTTAATCAAACCAGTGGTTTGTCCCCTTCCACAGGTTCAGAAACTTCTGTCATTTCTCCATCACTAATTCTTTGTAAAACTTCAGTAGCTGAAAGCTTGTGAAGATATTCGTTATTATTTCCACATCTGTAAGAAAAGGTACATCTTGGACATCCAGCCTCACTTTTGCAAGGGCATTCTTTTACTATACGCAGACTTCGTTCAAACGCCTTTTCTAATCTGTCATAAAGAGCCTTGCTTGCACCATTTCCACCTATTGCAGAGTCATATACAAAGATCAACCCTGATGTACCAAGGGATATTCCACCAAGGTCCTGCGAGACTCCGCCAGTTATCATATTGCTTCCTTCTATGACAACATGTTCTGTGGCATGATAACCGCTTGCTTCTACATATTCCTCATTTTCTGATTTCTTTATCGTGTTTATTGGGTGTGGTGCCTTAAACACAATTCCTTTAGTGATAAAATCATATTCTAATGGTTTTTCTAAGAGTACTCTTTGCCCCTGTGTTACTTCGTAGCCAATTTCTATGTTAACATAACCATAAACTCTTTTTTGTATGTGTAGCTTACAAAATACAACCTCAATTCCATTTGCTTTTCTTTTTTCATAAACTGTTTCAATTGTTGGCCATTCTTCTGTAAGTGCCCTGGTGTAATACGGATAATCTTTTGGAAGATATTCAAGTTTTGCATACATTTTTTCGGGATATCCAAGCTCTTTTACTTTATATCTTGTTCCAGCAAGAAAATAGACCGCTGATTCATGCAACTCCTCAAGTGCAATTGGTAGAACCCGCTCGCCAACTTTCTTACCGTTTAAAAATATGTCAATAGATTTTCCAATTCCCCTAATACTATAGTCATTTAGTAAAGATTCAATTTGAGTATAGTTTGGAACATATCTGCTTTCAATAAGAATAAGATTGCCAGCAGCTACATGTTTTTCAATTATCTCCGCATGTTCTTTGAGCTCATGTTTTGCTATTGGTTTGTCACAAGCCATTGCAAGAATTTGAAACTCTTCTACAAAGGGATTTTTTGGATCGATATAGATCTTTTCTACATCCTCAAAGTAGTCGCTTGGATGGTTTTTGTAATACTGCGAGATAGGATCGTTTCCAAGAACCAAAAACGCATAGCCGTTCTGACCCTTCCTTGCTGCCCTGCCTATTCTCTGCACAAGCCTGTTTACAGGTATGGTGGATGAAATTACCCCGTCAACATCACCCACATCTATTCCAAGCTCAAGTGTTGGTGTTGCAGAGATTGCCATAAGGGTATTATTTTTGAACGAGTTTTCGACTGATTTCCTATAATTTGCCATTAGACCAGCCCTGTGAACTTTGATGTCTACTTTTTGTCTTCTTGCTTGCATTGCAAGAAGCTCAGAGTTTAGATGCGAATTACTAAAGACTAGAGTCTTGTGCCTTTTTGATGTGAGTTTTTTTACAATGTCTACCATCAACGCACGCTGTGTCATAAGTGATGGAAAGAGTATACTGAAATCTGTCTTACCTCTTTTACCAGATCCTGATACAATCTTCATTTTTACGCCAAAGAGCTGCTCGCAAAACGGAAGTGCATTGTCAAGTGTTGCGGAGGATGCGACAATCTGCAGCTTTGAACATATTCTTTTCAGTCTTTTAATGATATAGTGAACATTTGATCCAAATATTCCTGAATAGACATGTGTTTCATCTACGACAAGAAATTTTGTTGTATTCATTAGCGTAGCAAACTTGCTTCTATGCCACATGTGATAGTGTAGTACATCAAAATTTGTTATTATAATCTGAGGAGGATTTTCAAATATTTTTTGTCTGTCTAATGTTTTTGTATCGCCATCAAATACAGCTACCTCCATTCCCAATCTGTCTGCAATTTCTTTTATCTTGGGTAGCTGGTCTTTTGAGAGAGATTTTGTTGGATAAACGAAAAGTGCTAAAATTCTACCTTTGGAATCCTTTTCATCTAGAATCTTCTGCATTATGGGCACAACAAATGCTTCTGTTTTGCCTGCCGCAGTGGGGGCAGTTATTACTACATTGTTTCCGCGCATTATCTCCAGAATTGCCTCTTCTTGGAACTTGTAAAATTGTTCAATATCTTTTTCTTGCAAAGCATATGCAATGTTTCTGTCTAACCCCAACTCCATTACCTTGCTTCCCATCTCAGGTTCCGGTTCAGAAAGTGTTCTAAAGTGAGAAACAAAATGTTTCCTTGAAAACAAAATCGAACTTGTTAGTTCATCAAGCAGAGCACCACCTATCATTTTTTTTATTTCAATTTAACTTTGAACTATGCCTTCCTGCTCAAGTGCAGTCTGCATCTTTTGCTTAGTTAGAATTTTACCTTGATCAAATCTGGTCAGAAAGTCAAGATAAGCCTCGTCTATGTTTTTATTATAATCAACAATGTCTTCCAGTCCACAACTGAAACACCCAAACATGATCTTTTGATTGAACGTTTTTTGCATTTCCATCTTTGATTTGCATTTTGGACAAGAGTACAATACACAAAGACATGTTTTATGTTGGATTTAATTTTTGGTTGTGTTGTATCTTCGTCTCCGGTTAAACCTTTAAGCAACGAAGCAGATTTTGATATGTTGAAGGTATTTGTTACTGGCGCAACCGGCTTTATTGGTTCTAGGCTTGTTGCAAAACTTGTTGATAGGGGTGTATCCGTTACATGCTTGGCACGTTCTAGTATTCAAAATCCTGCTGTAAAGACTGTAAATGGTGACCTTACCTATCCAGACTTCATCCTTCCTGATGAGAGATATGATGTTGTGTATCATCTTGCTGCTGCGTGGCCCGGTGAAAAGAACAAGAAAGTAACAAGAACAGTCAACTATGACGGCTCTGTAAATTCATTCAGCCTCGTAAAAGAAAAGGCAAAGTTTTTTGTGTATGTGGCAGGTCTTGGCGTTTTTGGTGACCCTGGTAATAATATTGTTGATGAAAACTCTCCATTGCAACCAAATACAGAATATGCAAAGACAAGACTTGAGGCACAAAAGTTTCTAGAGTCAAGCTGTAAAGAAAGATCAATTGATTTTAGTGTTACATATCTTGGCGATGTTTACGGAAATGGTGGCTGGTTCAAGTCTATCATGATTGATAGACTAAAAAAAGGAAGTTTCAAACTTCCCGGATCTGGGGAATACTATAGAAGCTTTGTCCATGTAGACGATGTTGTCTCTGCGCTTGTTGCTATCGCAGAAAAAAATGCGGCGAATCAATCATTTGTTGTTACGGATTCGAACCCAGTAGTTTTCAAAGACTATGTTAACTTTGTGTGCGACGAGCTTGGAGTAGAGCATCCCGGGAGTGTTCCATCATTTTTGGCAAAAGCAGTGATGGGTGGTGATTTTGTCAAACTTTTGACGACATCTGTAAAGACATCTAACACAAAGATTGCCAAACTTTGTGAATTTGTGTATCCCTCATACAAAGAAGGCGTACATTCTGTTATTGCAGAAATGAAATCATGATTGACATATAATATGTCAGCATTCTAATTTTTGCATGGGTCTTGGAGGATACTGGGGCGAAGTACTTGATGTTTTAAAAGACATTATTCCTGTTTATGACAGAGTAAATTCATTTATCTCACTTGGGAAAGATGAGGAATGTCGTAAGAGGGGACTCTCAGGCAGAATAAAGGAAGGAAATCTGGTGTTGGATGCTGGTTCTGGATCTGGAAATATGTCCAAAACCGCATCAAAGCTTTGTGGCAATAATTTGAAAATTGTACTTTATGATCCACTAACACCCATGCTAAAAAACACAAAAAAGTTTTTTGAAAAACCACCTGTCGTTGCATCTGGAGTATTCGAACACATTCCATTTCAGGAAGAAAAGTTTGATGCAGTGATTTGTGGTTATTCATTACGTGATGCAATAAGTCTCAAGACTGCAATATCAGAAATTCATCGGGTGCTAAAAAAAGGGGGAAGATTCGTGATTGTTGATCTTGGCAAGCCAGATAATCCTTTTATCAGAACGGGCGTTTCATTTTATCTTAGAACAATACTTCCTATCATTGCATTTGCAGCAGCAGGAAAGCTTGGACTGAAATTTGCAACTCTTTATGGAACATACAAACTATGGCCACAAAACAAGAAACTTGAAGCTATGTTGCGTGAAAAGTTCTCAAAAGTAGAGTTTGATACCGCAATGATGGGTGGCGCAATAATGGTCGCTGCATACAAGTGACATGAATAGACCACTGATTCTGGTATATGCTACTGCACTGATTGTGGGTATCTCATATGGTATGCACAATCCAATCGTTCCAGTCTTTTCAAAAGAAGTGATTGGCGCTTCATATTTTGAGCTTGGTCTGATTGGTTTTTCAAATTTTATTCCATACATGTTTATTCCCCTCTTTGTTGGTCTGCTTCTTGACAGATTCAATAACGGCCTTCTTCTTACACTGGGAATTACAATAGACGCACTATCGATCTACCTTCTATCCATATCACAGTCTGTTCCAGAAGTTGCCATCTTTAGGGCGATGACTGGTGTAGCACACTCTTTTTTCTGGCCTCCATGCGAATCCATAATATCACGAGTCACATCGCCTCAGGCACGTGTAAAATCGATTTCAAAATTCATGGGATTCTTTGTTGGAGGATTGATGATAGGTCCACTAGTTGGAACATTTTTGTTAGAACACTTTGATGTAACTTACAGGATCTTATTCCAGTATGCAACGTTTGCAATTGCGACCGGAATTGTTTCTTCGCTACTTTTGAAAAAATATGGCAAAACTAAACATCAAACAGAGTTTTCATTTGTATCTGTCAAGAAAATTTTGAAATTTCCCACAATAGTGATAATGTTAATTTTTTGTAGCTCTGCGTTTGGTATATTTCTGACAATTTTGCCAGCATATATGAGCGACAGATCCATTTCTGAATCAAACATAGAATTATTGTTTTTCATTTTTGGTATTTCTAGATTGATCTCACTTAGTTTTTCTGAATTGTTGGCAAAAAGAATTTACTATAGTCTAATTGGAACAATGTTTTCCATTGCTTTAGGAATGATAATTCTAGTTTATTCATTTTCATTAGAAGCATTTGTTGTAGCTGTTTTGATTATGGGCTTTGGCTTTACTGTATATTTCCCACTTACATTTGAAATCATTATGAAAAAAGCACAAAAAGAACATTCTGGTGGATTGATAGGAGCTTATGAAACAACATTTGGAGTTGGATGGGCAGCAGGACCACTTTTTGCTGGTATTGTGGCCAATTTCTTTGGGAATACAGCTCCTTATCTAATGTTCTTTGCAATTGGAATTGCAGTTACATCTCTGGTTGTTTTAAAGAAAAAAGAACTACAACCTACATGGAATCCAAATCTTTAATTTTGGAACAACACAAAAACAATTATGCACGATTTATCACTTAACATATTGGGTAGTGAATGGATAATCATTGCTTTTGTAGCTATAGTATTGCTTCTTGGAACAAATCGTCTACCAGAGCTATCAAGAAAGCTTGGCAAGGCGGTAGGAGAATACAACAAGACAAAAAATGTAGTTCAAAGTGGGTTTCAACATGCCACAACAGGTTACAATGTTTCTGTGCAGGGCCCAGTGCAAACAGAAAGGCAAAAGCTTGAAATGATTGCAAAATCGCTTGGAATTGATTTTTTAAATAAAAGTGACGAAGAATTAAGAAACATAATTACATCAAAGATGGGAAGACAAAACCAAGAACAAGGCTCTAACTATCCGGCATAGCTAAACAAATTTAAATATAATATCAAGTCACTCAGATCGGTACGATTTGGTAAAGATAGATCCTTGGAAGAATGCTTTAAAACAACTTGATGACGCTGCAAAAATTCTAAAACTCGATCCCGGTGTGCGGGACATGCTTGCAACTCCAAAAAAAGTCTTGATTGTTGCCCTGCCAGTGAAAATGGACAACAAAAAGATCAAAGTTTTCACAGGGTTCAGATCTCAGCATAATGATTTTCGTGGACCACACAAGGGTGGAATTAGGTATCATCCTGACGTGACAATAGAAGAAGTAAAAGCGCTTTCCATGTGGATGACATGGAAGTGTGCAATAGTTGATGTCCCATTTGGAGGAGGAAAGGGCGGAATCATTTGTGATCCAAAAAAACTTTCAGATGGAGAAAAAGAGAGAATGACAAGAAGATATGCATATGCCATTTCTGAAATCATAGGTCCAGGAAAAGATATTCCTGCACCTGATGTCTATACTACCGGCAAAGAGATGGCGCAGATAATGGATGTTTATAGTGTTTTGCATGGACAGGGCGAGCCAGCTGTTATTACAGGCAAGCCTCTTTCAGTTGGTGGTTCTTTAGCTAGAAATGTTGCCACTGGACTTGGTGTTGCATATTGCGTGAGGGAAGGAGCAAAAAAAACTGGATTGAAGCTAAAAGGAGCAAAAGTAGTAATTCAAGGATATGGTAATGCGGGAACCTTTTCAGCTGAATATTTGGAAAAGATGGGAGCAAAAGTTATTGCAGTAAGTGATTCAAAAGGCTCGATAATAAATCCAAAAGGGTTAGATTCTAAGAAAGTTCTTGAGTATAAAAACAAGCATGGAAGTGTTGTTGGTTATCCTGGTAGCAAAAAGATTTCAACAGAACAGCTTCTTACAACTCCATGTGATGTCTTGGTTCCTGCAGCACTTGAAAACCAAATAACGCCAGAAATTGCAAAAAAAATAAAATGCAAGATTATAGCTGAGGCCGCAAATGGACCAACAACTCCTGAAGCAGACGAGGTTTTATTCAAGAAAGGAATAATGGTAATCCCAGACATACTGGCAAACTCTGGCGGAGTCTGTATATCCTATCTAGAGTGGGTGCAGAACTTACAGAGATACTATTGGACATTTAATGAAGTTGCAGGAAAGATGGAAGAGCATATCGTACGTGGATTTAATGATACCTACAACTTGGCAAAGAAGCATAAAGTAGACATGCGTAAAGGCAGCATGGTTCTTGCAGTAAGCCGTGTTCTAGAGTCGTTTGAAGCCAGAGGTCTGTGGCCTTAGGCATCCTGCTTGTTATCGACGAGCAAGAAAAGTTCTAAAAAATTAATTAAATACCTACGTTGTTGAAAAATAAAAAATGAAACCAGAAGTCTATTGCTTAAGAAGTACTGAACGAGCTGCCACAAGAACAGCTTTTGGTCACGTTTGGATTATTGATTTTAAATCCAGCGCCCATCAAACTCTCTATGTAGTCTACATTTGCACCCTTAAGGTATTCTTGGCTGTAGCTGTCTACAAGCACCTTTACTCCATTTTCCTCAAGTACAACATCGTCTTCTTCTGCCTTTTGCTCAAAGCTCATTCCATAGGAAAGACCTGAGCAGCCTCCACCTTGGACATATATCCTAAGGTATTCTGGCTTTTCTGCCTCTTCTTTCAGGAAGGTAAGGACCTTTTCTGCTGCCTTTGGCGTAATGGTGAGCAGTTTTGTGGTTTGTGTATCACTCATTGTGATTCTTGTTCGTCTTTTAAATTATAATAACCTTTTCATACGTGACATATTAGGAATTTAATCTAAAACTGAGAGTTATTTCTTTGACTTGTTTACAAAGGCAGTCATTCTTTCTGATCTGTCTGGATGAGTAAAGCACAATCCCCAGGTGTATAGCTCCAAGGCAAGGGCAGTATCAATATCGGAATTTCTGCCCTTGTTTATTGCTATTTTAGACATTCTTACCGCCATTGCAGAATTTTGAGCAATCATCTTTGCCATGTTCATAGCCTCTTCCATTAGCTTTGAAAGCTCAACAACTTGATTTACTAATCCAATTGATTTTGCCTCATCAGCTTTTACCTGTCTTCCTGTGTAGATTAGCTCCTTTGCCTTTGATATACCGACTATTCTCTGTAATCGTTGTGTTCCTCCCCAACCAGGACAGATTCCTATTGTAACTTCGGGCTGTCCAATCTTTGCAGTATCAGCCGCGATTCTAATGTCACATGCCAAGGCAAGTTCGCAACCTCCGCCTAGGGCAAATCCATTTACTGCTGCTATGATTGGCTTGCTACAGTTTTCAACTGTAAAAGTTAGAAGATGCCCAAGCTTGGCATATGCTTCTGATTCTATGGGAGATATGGTGGACATGTATGCAATGTCTGCTCCTGCAGAAAATGCCTTATCGCCTTCCCCAGTAAGTATGATGACTTTAACCGTTTCATCTTTATCAAGCTCATTGAAAACTGAGATCAGTTCTTTTGCGACATCCATGTTCATCGCATTGTATTTGTCTGGTCTGTTTATCTTAACAACACAAATGCCATCAGATTTTGATACATTAACTAGTGACATGCAGAAACTCCAATCTATGTCGAACTTAAACCTTGTCTGCTTGTGTCATGTTTTCCCCACTGGAGTAAACCTGCTGCAGCAGCTACCCAGGTTCTTATGTCGTCATACACTGGCACCTTGTGTTTTTCTATTAAAGCTGAAACCCGTTGTGTATATGGCCCTCCATTGCCTCCAACAAGGATTGGTTTTTTACCTTGTCTTGAGAACTCGCCAAGATAATCTATGATTGTCTCTTCTAATGGATCATCTTGGAAGACAAACCACGGCATTATTATATCTACATTGGGATCATCCATGAACTTTTGAATAGCATATCTGTAATCATCTGCATTTGCACCACCAGTCACATCCACTGGATTTCCACTTCCAAGAACATATGTTGGCGGATAATGCGCTTTCATTTCACCAAGTGTTGCTTCTGTAACTTTTGCAACTTCAAGTCCAAATCTCTCAAAGTGATCAATTGCACCAATCATGGGACCTGCTCCATTACTAACAAGTCCCGCCCTGTTTCCTTTTGCAGCAGGTTGCCATGAAAGTGCCTTTACTACTCCTGCTAACTCTTGGTAGCTATCAACTGAAATAATTCCTGCTTGTTTAAACGCTCCCATGATTATTGCATTTGACCCTCCAAGTGATCCCGTATGTGATGCTGCTTGCTTTGCTCCAAGTGCGGTTCTGCCACTCTTCCACATCACAACTGGTTTGTGTTTTTCTATCATTACTCGTTTTGCTGTCTCTATAAATTTGCGACCATCTCCAAAACCTTCCACATAAAGTGTGATGACTTTGGTCTGAGGATCACTTGCCAAGTACCATATCATATCAGCCTCATCTACATCTGATCTATTTCCATAACTTACCATCTTTGAAAGACCAAACGAGTCAGCTGTCTCAAGAAAACTAATTCCCATTGTACCACTCTGGGACAAAAATGCCACATCTCCAAGTCTTGCCCGTACCATTCTTGCTTGTCCCTGGAAGGCGCAATCAAGCCTGTTTGCAGCATTAAACATGCCTATGCAGTTAGGACCAATTATCCTAATCTTGTGTTGCTCAGAAAGGCGCTTTATCTCTGCTTCCATCTTTGCTCTTTCTCCTCCAAGCTCCTTTCCTCCTCCTGATACTATCACAACACTATGAATGCCCTTTTTTGCACAAGCTTCAAGAACTGGTGGAGTAACTGAAAGATCAACACAGACTACAACCAAGTCTATGGTGTCTTGTATTGCCTCCAATGACGGGTAACACTTGATTCCCAAAATCTCGTCAGCCTTTGGATTGATTGGATACACCTTTCCCTTGTAATCGTGCTTTGCCATGCTATCTAAAACTGAGTTTCCAATCTTTCCTGGAGTTGCAGAAGCTCCAACAAGAGCAACAGATTCTGGTGTGAAGAACTTTTCCATGAAATCGGCGTTTGGCTGTGCTGTAGATATGGCGTTTTGTTTGAACTCTTTTCTCAAAAGGATCTTTGCATCTACCACATAGTAAGATTTTGGATATACCACAATTGGATTAAAATCTATGCTGTCAAAGTAACCCGCATTGTCAACACCAAGCTTGCCTATCTGAACTAGTGCCTTTGCAAGCATGTTTTGGTCTATAGGTTTGCTTCCTCTGAATCCTTGCAGTATCTTTGCACCTTTTAGCTCTTGAAGCATTGATTTAGCATCTGCAACTGTGATCGGAAGCATTCTAAAAGCAACATCTTTGAATATCTCAGTTAATACACCACCAAGTCCTACCATTATGACAGGTCCAAACTGAGGATCGTTTTGCAAACCAACAATAAGCTCAACTCCTTGAGGAACCATTTTCTCAAGCAAGATTCCTTTTAGCTGAACTCCTTTCTTTTTTGAAAGCCTCTTGTACATGTCGTTGAAGGCTCTCTTTACTTCTTTCTCATTTTGTAGTCCGACCTTTACGCCACCAACATCAGTCTTGTGAAGAATTTGTGGCGAAACAACCTTCATGACAAGTGGGTATCCAATCTTTCTTGCAGCCTTTGTAGCCTCTTTAGTAGAATTTACAAGAGCATATCCAGGAACTTTCACGCCATATTTTTTTAGCACAGACTTTGAAATCTCTTCTGTGATTACTCTATGATCAGTTGTAATTGTCTCTTCAAAGACTTTGGTCACAGAACTCATATAGAACGAAAAGTCTAATCGTCATTATATTAAACTTTTGTCACAGATTGTATGCTGCCTTGAAATTTCTGTAAAAAATTTCCATGTTGTTTTGTATGCTTTGTATGTTTTCAGATATTTTTCTGATTATCTCTTGTGGATTAATGTAGGGCACTTTACTAAGCTCGTCTTTTGATTTATCTAGCCACAGTCTAATCGTCTTTTCATCTACTTCGAGGTGGAATTGTACCCCTATTGCTGTCTCTACCTGAAACGCCTGATTTTTGTAATCTTTGGAATGGGCAAGGCGTATAGCGCTTTGAGGAAGATCAAAGGTATCACCATGCCAGTGAAAAACTATTGCCGGGCTTTTAATTCCTGAGAAAAGACTAGATTTTGATAGATTGTCAAATTCAACGTCATGGTATATCCCGATTTCTTTTTTCTCTCCTTGATAGACTCTGGCTCCAAACGCCTTTGCAATAAGCTGAGATCCAAGACAAATGCCAAGAACTGGTATCTCGTTTTTTACTGCCTCTTTTATCAACCACATTTCTCTTTTCAGATATGGCAGATTGTCATTTGCACTTTCAGAAGCTCCCAAGATTATTATTGCAGAAGAATCATAATCTGGAATTTTTTCTTGCTTGGTAAAAACAATCCTTGTTTTAAACCCATCTTCTTCTAAGAGTCTACCAAGACCTGCAAGTCCTTCATACTTTGCATTTTGTAGAACAAGAATATCCGACATCTTTGATATATCGTTGAAAACTGCTTAATATGTCAAATGTTACATTGATACCATGAGGATTACAGAATCTGAAATAGAAAACCTGAAAAATTTCATAACTTCTCTAAACTCAAAAAAAGACAGCATAGTTGTGGTAGAAGGAAAACGTGACTCAGCTGCATTAAAAAAACTTGGCTTTTCTGGCAAGATCTGTGAGTTTCATAGCTTCAAAGGGTTGACAAGATTTGCTGATTCAATGGAAGCATACAAACGGCTCATAGTTTTGCTTGATCATGATAGAAAAGGTAGATACCTTACAAGCAGAATAATATCCGAACTTGAGCACCGCATTACAATAGATCTGTCCTTTAAGAGAAGGCTTGCTTCCATAACAAAGGGAAAAATAAGACACATTGAGGATCTCTCATTGTATACGTTAAACCTAAGCAAGATCAGTTTGTATGCCAAACCTAACCATAAGCACTTATATCCGCGTCCTGAGAAAAGTATTTGATCAAAAATTAAGAGGATTATGAATTGCCAAATACAGGAATTGTCAAGTATCACGTTAAGCTCAGCTTTGACGTCGATGGGTTGGTTGAAAAGGCCGACATAATAGGTGCAATTTTTGGCCAAACAGAAGGACTGTTAGGACCAGAGATGAACCTAAACGAACTACAGAAGGTATCAAAGGTGGGTAGGATTGAAGTAAACACTACTTCCACGTCAAGCCAGACAAAGGGCGATGCTTTGATACCGATGAGTACAGACATTTCTACCGCAGCTCTTATTGCTGCAGCAATAGAAAGCATCGATAAGGTAGGACCTTTTGTAGCTCACTTTAAACTGGAAGCAATTGATGATGTTCGTTCTGCAAAGAAAAAAGAGATTGTAGACAGAGCAAAGGAAATCGTTCAGAAATGGTCCACAAAAACAATCAGCGAAGGTGATGAGATGCTAAAGGATGTGTCTGAAGGTGGTTCTACTGGCAAGTTGACTACATTTGGAAGCGAAAAACTTGCATGTGGCTCTGGAGTTTTTGATTCACCTTGGATAATTCTGGTTGAAGGAAGAGCTGATGTCATAAATCTGTTAAGGGCGGGTTTTGATAATGCACTTGCAATAGAAGGAGCAAGAATAGATGAATCGATAAAAGAGCTTTGTGCGTCAAAGTCAAAGGTTGTCGCATTTTTAGACGGAGACCGAGCTGGAGGATTCATACTAAAAGAACTAAAAGCCATGGTTAACATTGATGTGGTTCACCGCGCACCGGAAGGAGTTGAAGTAGAAGAGCTCACACCACAACAGATTGTAGACATACTCAGAGAGACTGCAGAGGACATGAAAAAAGAAACTACCAAACCAAGGTTGTATGATCCAAAAGATGAGCCAATTGCAGATGTTGCAAAGAAGGTCTATCCAGATTTGAATGAGTCACTTGAGGCAGTAGCACTTGATGAGGGACTCAACGAACTCTTCAAGGTGCCAGTAAGCGAAGTGGTAGGAAAGCTCACTTCAGGTTCTGGAATAAAATATCTTGTCTTAGATGGAATCATAACGCAAAGACTGATTGATGCTGCAAAAGAAGCAGGAATAGAGTGCGTAATAGGTCATCGCACGGCCAACTTGAAAAAGACAGACGGCCTAGTACTCAAAACATTTACAGAGCTCGGCATAGCCTAAACTCTTTAATGTCTGACCTCAAGGTTCAACACATTCTGACTCTTGCGGAGCTTTTGGCAAAAGGTGCAAGACACAACTTTGTTCCCATTACAACAACATCACTTGGAAAGAACATTCATAGATCACAACAAGCTGCATCAAAACATCTTCTTGAATTAGAACGTGACGGATACATAGAGCGAATCAGAAGTGGACAGAAGGTGTCAGTCAGAATCACAACTAAAGGACAGGCCGAGATGACAAGAATATCATCTATTTTACGATCAAGCTTGGAATCGTCGCCGTCGTATTTAGAATTCAAAGGAACTATAATCTCA
>Ga0209431_10000646_pt1 | contig 29223 bp, 21 predicted proteins | sample RifCSP13_3_FD_184021 | JGI IMG/M metagenome (GOLD analysis project Ga0209431, IMG submission 184021) | Soil microbial communities from Rifle, Colorado - Rifle CSP2_sed 13_3 (SPAdes) (version 2) | ecosystem: Environmental > Terrestrial > Deep subsurface > Rock core/Sediment | place: Rifle...
GCCATGCGGAAACTGATCCATATCGTCTATGGTGTACTAAAAAACGAAATGCCGTTTGATGAAAAGTTTTTCGTTAAAATCGCTTGACCTAGAAGACGGTATCTGACCCCGATCCCTACCCACTCCTGCACTATCAGGAGAATAAATTCGCCACATTGCATCCGATGCTTTGTTTAAAGTCCAACACTGACCAAAGAAATCATCTCTGAAGCCGAATGTAGCAAGCTCTCCAGATTTTAGCCTAACCTTAGAATTCAAAATGAAATTTTCAAAAGGATCATCCCATAAAGCGGGTTTAACTAATACATTTTCTTCATTTAAAAATAATTCTTTCAAACGTTTTAATGAAATAATTCTATATACATATCTGTCTAAATCATCAAGTGATAGATTTATTAGATTTCGAACTTCCATTAAAAATATTCTTTAAGAAAGTACTATTGTATTAAAATCCGTCGTCTTTCTTATTATATCTGTGGCGTGAAACATATCGTGTATTAGATAGATATTTAACACCCTTAATAGTTTCTACTTCGATACTATTCATATCCAATTGTAATCTGGGATCATAATCAGGAAATTCATCATCCAATACTATTGGTTTGCAACCAATAAAAGTATCAAATATCTCTTTCCTTTTTAATTTATTCTTTTTTATTTTTGATTCTGGGTATTCTTCAGAAATATATATACTATCATCCGGGTCATCCGGTGGACCAAAATTTGTATGTACGCTTATAGTCGTCCCATCTGGAACTTCATAAGGTTTTTGAACACTCGCATGTGGAAAAAGAACAATATTCATGCCTTCCTTATTACAATTTTCTGATTTTTCATTATCCGTGTCTTCATGTTCTTGAAATATTTGAGATGATGAATACATTACACCATCTAATTTTAAGCCGGACTTCGATGCTAAATATTCAGAGACTATTTGCGTTGGAAGATAATCACGCGACTCAGTGCCTGGCATGATTGGCATCGATATTTCATCCACCAACAGTTCTAGAAATCTTAAACGTGATAATGCCTCGATATGATTTTTATCAAATATACTTCCACTTAGATATACATCTTTTAATCGACTCAAATCCAATAATCTCAAATCGCGGAGTGGATAAAAACGGCCAATTATTACAGAACTACCTACTGGAGAACGTACCTCTGCAATACATGTTTGTTTATCCATCGCGCCATAAAACATACTAATTCCCTCAGCGTTCATACGCCCAGCTTTTGCATATCGTGCAAGTGGTGCGCCGAGAGAATCAGGTAATTCCTTTATGATTTTTTCTAGCTTTTTGGGGGAGTCTGCAATCCTTACACGAAAAATACAGTCTTCAGTCGTTAAAGTACGGATGACTGGCTTATTATAGTGTGTCTTTAATTCCCAGATACCGTTAAATATGTGATCTAAACTATCTTCAGCATTACGATTAAAAAATCTAGCGCGTTTATATACATCACTCTTAAATGAAGACCAATGTTCCTGAAAATCATATGTATTAATCGGACGTTCAGCATAGTACGCTTCACTATCATAAGGCTGGGGTTCACACAATGCATCCTTGCCCCATGCATCATAAGTATTGGATAAGTATTCATAGATAGATTCTGCAAGTTCTTCTGAAGAATCAATAATATTCATTATTACATGTAAAACAGATTCTCCTGGTTGCACCCAATTACCTTCCCTGGCAGCAAGTAAATCAATTCCCTCTGGTTCTGATGAAGTACGGTAATAGTGTTCTTGCAATACTTCGTGTATGCGTTCAGCAAGCTCATGTAGTGGGATTGCAGAATGATTTAATTCATTGCAGTAATTACACTTTGTTACGGTGCCAGACTCACGAATCTCTGCATTGAGATATTCTTCTCCAATACATTCGGAGCAAACCATTGCATTATTTGTAACTGGTGATGTGGTCATTTATGTGTCTATCTGCTTGCTCTACGATGTGAGCGCCTAAAAAAATAGTAACTCTCGCACTAATAACACCTACTCATCAATATCTTGCTTCAGAATGTGTCAACATTAGCATTGATCATTATTTTTCTCTATCTGACTCAAGGCTATATATTTACGCCACCATAGGCCAGTCAGAATATAAAGCTTCGGCTTGTTCCATGATGTATTTAATAAATGGTTCCAGATCGTCAGCCTTGATATTTCGATTTCTTAATACCCGTTTAACAGCTGCCCGTATGCTAGCCTTGATGTCGTCGCGGTGAGGTTCAGTCCAATCAACTTTCAGATTGCGTTTGATGGTTTGTACAACATCATGAACAAGACTGGCTAATAACTCATTACCATAGATACTCTCAAAATTGGTGGCCACGGCATCGTAGAATGCTAGTTCTTCTTCCTCCAATCCCAACTCTTGCGCACGCTCATCATCTGCCACCCATTCCTTGCGCATTTCAAGCATGGCTTGTATGACGGCTGCTGCATCAATAAGCCGATTATGATATTTACGTAATGTTTCCTCCAATCGCTCACGGAAGCTTTTTGATTTAGCAAGATTCTTTGCCAATTTAAGCGTTATTTCATCACGGAACAGTTTTTCCAGTAACTTCAGGCGTAAATTTTGATATGGCTTATCTTTGAATGTCTGCAAAAAATCATCATCAAGGATTGAAATATCTGGTTTATCGATCCCTGCCGTATCAAATATATCAACCACCCCTTCTGATTCAACGCTGTCATCGACCAGATCACGCACTGCACGCTCAACATCAATATCTGCCTTACGCCCCGGCATGGTCTTCTTAATTTGCTTTCTCACCCTTTGATAAAAAATGATTTCATCAGCAAAGGGCCGGCACTGATCCAGATGTTTAACCAGTAGAAAAGATGAAGTCAGCCGTAATTCGGTTTGTAAAAATTCATCCCGTAATTGTTCATCGTCAGTCAGAGTTCCATAAATCAATGCATAGCGGTCTTCCAGACCAATATGCGGCAACCGACGCCAATCGCCGTAATCAATACCTTCTGGTAACAATGCACGCACATTCTCTAGGCATTCCCAGAATAATGGTACTGCTTCTTTATCCAACTGCGGAGCAGGCTCACCTCGGCCCCCACCTTTGGTATATTTAGCAGTAGCATCCCTCAATTCATCTCCTATCCCGATGTAATCTACAATCAGGCCGTGAGGTTTATCCCGAAAGACACGATTCACTCGCGAAATAGCCTGAATCATGTTATGGCCTTTCATCGGTTTATCTACATATAAGGTATGAAGGCATGGAATATCTGTTCCCGTAAGCCACATATCACACACAATCACCATCTTGAGCGGATCGGTAGCATCTATCATGCGTTTCTTGATTGCGTCCCGTTGCACTTTGGTGGTGAGATGCCCTGCCTTGCTCCATTCCTGCGGGTCCTTGTTCAAATCACCTGTCATGACAATTTTAATTTCAGGACAATAAGGTAATTTGATCAATTCATTATAAAGACGCACACAATTATCCCGTGTCATGCAAACAACCATTGCCTTGCCCGCAAGAGTAGCTGTACGTTCTTTATAATGATTCAACAAGTCCTCCGCCAGTTCTTCCATTCTGTCCTTGGCCCCTGCTGCCTTAGCCAAGGCTGCCCATTGCCCTTTCTTGCGCTCCAATTGATCAACTTCCACTTCATCCATAATTTCTTCAAGGGCATGGTCAATATCCGTATGATTAAGGTGTAATTTGATCTGTCGCGGTTCGTAATAAATTGGAACAGTCGCCTTGTCTTCCTGTGATTGTTTAATGTCATAGGTGTGAATCACATCACCAAACACTTCGATAGTATCCGCACTGGAAAAATTCACCGGTGTTCCGGTAAACCCTATACGCCGTGCATTGGGTAATGCATCGGCGAGATAACGTGCAAATCCCTCCATGAATCCATACTGGCTTCTATGTGCTTCATCTGCAATCACAATAATATTTTGGCGGTCTGACAGCATCGGGTGTTCGATTTCTTTAGTGCCATTACTGTCCTCTTTCAATCTGAATTTCTCTATGGTGGTGAAGATCACCTCGCCACCTTCAGTCCTTAATAAATCACGTAATTGATCAACCTTCTCCGCATGTTTCACATCGCCAACCAGACTCCTGGCTGCAACAAACTGGTCGTGCAATTGATCATCCAGATCAGTTCGATCAACCTGAATGAGAAAGGTAGGATTTTTAAGTTCAGGCCTTTGCCGCAATATCCCGACCAAAAAAGCCATAGAGAGGGATTTACCAGAACCGGTTGTATGCCAGATCACACCAATGCGTTTATCTGTACCAGTGGTCACAGTTTCGATGGTTTTTTGTGCTGCAATTCGTACAGCAAAAAACTGGTGATATTTGGCTCCCTTTTTAGTGATCTTCTCGTTTTCTACTTCAAACAACACAAAATCGCGTATGTAATCCAACAGACGGTCTTTCTGAAATAAGCCTTCTATAAGGGTTTTCATGCTGCCAGTGGTATTGGCTTCAATTTTAAATCCATCAATGGATTTCCACGGCGCAAACCATTCCATATCCGCCGTCCACATCCCATGCAATGTGGTGATTCCATCAGATATAACTGTCAATGCATTGAATTCAAATAATTGTGGAATATCGTTTTTATAATGCCCGATCTGGTTAAGTGCATCTTCGACAGTCGGTTTAATGGCATAGGGGTTCTTTAACTCGAATACAATGAGCGGCAGGCCGTTAATAAAGACAACTATGTCAGGCCGACGGTCATTCTGCCCATGAATGGGTAACTGATTTACAACATGGAATTTATTGCCTTCCGGATTTTCCCAATCAATCGCGTAGATATGCCGGTACTCTTTTTTGCCACCCTTTCGTTCAATTTTGACTTCAAAACCGTTGGTCAAATCACGATGGAATTGTTGATTACGCCGTAAGGTATCCACCCCATCCGGTTTAGCCAAACGCGCAACCGCTTCTTCAATACTGGCTCGTGGCAAATCGGGATAACGCGATGCAAGGGTTTCATGTAGTAATTCACGCAAAACAACGTCTTCATGATTGCGGTTGATTTCCTCTCCATGAGTATAGTCATAACCCTGCTTGCTCAGGCGCTCTATGGTCGTCAACTCAAACTCTGTTTCCGACCCGTGCCGCGTCATGTTATGCGACCTTACTCACCAGCTTTTCAGCTTGTCTAATGCGAATTTCACCAGAGAGTAATTTTGGAAGGAGAGTGTCACGAATACTTGCAAGCGTATGATTTTGTATTTTGTTTTCAATTACCTTCTGGATTAATGGAGAAATAATACCATCAGCTACTTTAATAATTTTATCATCTACGCAGATTACTTTTGCATCTGTTAAATCATGTCTTCTGATATGGCCCATTGTTGTAGCTTTGCCAGAAGCAATTTCCCGAAAATCTGGCAGATGATAAAGAAGCCAGAAATAGTAAAACCACTTGGGGTAATTTTTCGATGTTACTTTAAAAAGATGCTGATTTAATGCGCCTTGCCCATCACACCATATAACTACTTCTAAACTACCTGACCAGGAAAAAATAACATCCCCATTGTCAATTATGTATTCTGGCGGAATATCAGTCGATGCTTTATCAGATTTTTCTGTAACACCTGATTTAAGCTCTGTTATTTTAATTACAGGTAAATATTCATCATTTTCTGCTGGATAATTTTGCAAGGCCAATCCATTTAGAAAATCAGCAATTTCATCAAGAGATTTGATATTCCAGCTTTCAGGTATTGGGCCCAACCGACTGCCAACAAAATGTGCGGGGAACAATGCGGCAACTTCATCATTCATACCATAGGGCTTGCGGCCATCGGCTTTGGCGGTGACAGGATCGAAATCCACAAACCATGAGTTAAAAATCGCCTGTGCCATGGCTTCCAGTGTGTGGTTCATTTGATGATTGAGTTCGATTTTCTCGTCAAGCGCGCCGAGTATTCGCGCGATCACACGTTGTACGTTAATGTGTGGCAACCTTATGTGAAGCTCTCGTTGTGCAGTGAGACTCACATAATCGGCCATATCAGTCTCACCTTTCCGGGAGGACCATTGATTAACAAACTCTTCTGACTGCATGAAGTAATAAAGGTATCTTCTATCAATAGCATTTTCATTTAATGTACGCCAAAACGTCGTTTGTGGTGAGCACACAAAAGGTGGAGCATCAAGAGGTGTCAATGCAAGCTTGCCGACAGTACCTTTATGCGAAAAGATAATGTCTCCACCTTGACCTATACCTTTACGGATTCGGTTGCTAGCGACATCATTGATATGATCAGAACTCTCAAAGAAAACACGGCCCTGATCTAAATTAGATGCACGAATGAACGCAGTTTTGCCATTGCCAAACTCATGTTGCCTTGGTCGATACTCGCCGTGATTACCATCTTGCACAAGGAGGGTGCCATTTTGTTCAAGCTCTGCAACTTTGTGACAGAACGACTTAGAGTTCAAATCCTGCCTCCTTTAGACCTTTTTTAATATCTTTCTCCAAGTGATGAGCCCGTTCAAATTCACTAACAAGTTTCTTTAATAACAAAGGTATTCTTACTTCAAACGGCTCATCCTCATCTTCAGGTTCCTCTGTTCCTACATAACGCCCTGGTGTCAGTGCAAACTTGTGGTTCCGAACATCATCTATAGTTGCCACTTTACAGAAACCCGCAATTTCATCAGGCACAGCTTTTCGTTTAAAAATGCGATAAATTGAGGCGATTTTTTCCAGATCTTCTTCCGAGAGTTGTTTCTGCTTGCGGCTTCCCGGGATCAATGATCCGAGCCTACGTCCATCAATAAACAGGATTTCACCTTTCCTTTTACGATAGCCTTTTTCGCCATTCCTGTTTTTTGACAGAAACCACAGGCAGCAGGGAATTTGCGTATTAGCAAAGAGCTGGCCAGAGAGCTGCACAATGCAATCCACGTAATCATTTTCAATTAGTGTCTTACGCACAGCGAGGCGGGCAGTTTCAGAGTTGGAAAGTTCGCCGGTTGCCATTACAAACCCGGCAGTTCCACCTTTATTTACATGATACAGAAAATGCATCATCCACATGGTATTGGCATTGCGTGTTGCCAGCGGTAAGGCTTCATTGTTTATCCGTGTCCGCAGATCTTTATCCGGTATGCGATCCGCACCCCAACCGTTCTCACCTTTTGAACCGTCATTAAATGGCGGATTGGCAAGCAGATAATCCGCCTTCACTGTGGCATGTTTATCATCAAAATAGGTATTGCCTAGTTTGATATTGCCGTCAATGCCATGAATAAAGAGATTCATCTTACACAGCCGGAAGGTAAAATCCTTGCTCTCCTGCCCTACAAACGAGAGTTTGTGATTATGTTTTGTAAAAATGTCCGACTGCACGAACATACCACCGGAGCCGCAGCAGGGGTCATAAACAATACCTTCTACAGGCTCCAGCATTCTTACCAGACACTTAACAATACTTTCCGGTGTAAAATATTCACCACCTCGTTTACCTTCAGATGATGCAAATTCACCGATGAAATATTCATAAACACGGCCGAGCATATCCAGGCCGCCATGATCCTGCTTGAAAATGTCCTTTGAGAATAAATTAATAAGGCCGGTAACACTTTCCCGATCCAGGTTGGAACCGGCATAGATGCGCGGTAACAATCCACGTAATTTCTCGGGATACATAGTTTCCAGCGCATCCAGGGCATCATCAAGAATAATCTTGATATTATCGGCCTGCGCATTCTTCAATATGTATTCCCAGCGGGATTGTTCCGGAATGACAAATGCACCAACACTGCGGTATTCATCCGGATCATTCAGTATGGCTTTTGCTGCTTTCTTGTTCTCTGTGTAATACTCACTCTCTGGTTCCTTGATCATATATTCCAGTTGCTTGTAACGTTCTTCAAAACGTAATGACAGGAACCGCAGAAAAATGATGGGTAATACATAGCGTTTATAATCGGCAGGCTCAATGGAGCCGCGTAGTGTAATCGCCGCCTGAAATAACTCTTTCAGTAAATCGGACACGCCATTAATAGCCAATTTTTCTTTTTTCTTTCTTGTTTTTTTCTTTGCCATATTATTAGTTCTTATGTGTACAACAAATATTTAAATTAATTAACAGATTTAACGCATTGGGCGCATCTTCTGTTAACTAATCAAACATTGAAATCTGATCGATGTTTGCCAGTGACTGGTAGCGAACAGGTTTATTCAGTTTCTTTATCTTTTTTTCCAGTACTGCCTTTTTTAACCATATATTTAATTGTGATTTTGTTACATCAAGCTCATTTGATAGTTCATCTGGTGTTTTTGCATTATTTATTGTTAATTTGGCAAGTTTAATTAGAAAGAATTGATAAATATTTATTTCATCCAGAGCTTTTGTGCTGAATGGCTGGTTTGTATTTTCATCATTTATTGCTTCATTATTGTAAATCTTGCCTGGTTGTTCCCTGACAATGGATTGCTTGAACAAATCAATCGAAGCATCTGCTGTAATATAGTTGATTTCCTTGAACAACGAACTGACATTTAATCTGGATAAATCTGCTGACAAGGGGGAAGCGCCTTTCTGAATCAATAATGAATTACCGCTTGTTGGATCTTTTGTTTCCTTGACCCACAAAGGAACCCACTCTTTTTTCAGATTTTCAATGGCGCCATTCCAGGTGCCACCTTCTGTACCGGACTGGACTACTATTGCGGCATCGGCCAAGCAATATATGTATTTGTTGCGCGACATGGCATTGCCAGCATTGAAACCAGCTTCCGGATAGTAGGGTGAAATTAGTACCAGGTTGTTATTAACCAGATACTTTCTGTATTTATTGGATGTTGCTGCTTTCAATAAGCTATCTGCCAATACTCCAATGACAGTACCTTCATGCTCTAACGCTCCCAGCATGGCAGACTCATCTATTCCCCTTGCACCACCAGAAACGACTGTATACCCTTGATCCGCTATTGTTTTGCCGAGATTACTGCTGAAATCCAGATCGCCGTTATTTGCATTACGGGCACCAACAACGGCGACCCCGCCCCTGTTTAGTAATGCAGGATTACCACAACCAAATAAAACAGCAGGACTATCTGTTTTTAGAAGCCGTTTTAAACTGGATGGATAGTTATAATCAGACATGGTCAGCACCCATAAACCAGCACGTGTCCATTTTTCTACAGCCAAAGCAAGAGCGGAGCCGCGATTCATCAACTGCTCAATGCGTTCTGCAGTTATGAATTTATCTGTCCAGCCATCCAATGCTACCCTGAGGTGACCATTCATCAGTTTTTCCGGATTGATATCATGGTCTTTCAACCACTGGGCGAATCTGGCCCATTCTTTTGTGGTTAAAGGTTTTGCTGCGTTATCAGCAGGCTTGGTGAAATGCGCTGTTAATAAGAGGATGGCCTGAGTTTGTGCAGTGACAGACATTTAATCCCCTCCTGCACTCGAAGCCAAAGCCAATGGAAAAACTGGACCACTTCCAGCCCGTCGTAATAATACTGCTAAAACTGTCAGCGTCCAGCCTGAATCAACAATATCATCAATCAATAAAACCGGTGTGTCTGGAATATCACCTGTAACACGAAATACACCATCAAGATTCCGGCATTGATGAAAACGGTTTTGCTGTGCTTTTTGCGGTTGGTTATCTGCTATTTTTTCAATAATTGCCATAAACGGTAATCCAAGTTTGTCCGCCAACCTTCTGGCAAAATCAGGAACCAGCTCCGGATGATTTCTGGATGGAACGCATGTAACCCACAGTGGTGCTGGATCTGGCCTCCATCTTTCTGTAATCATTTCGGCTGTGGCATTCACTAACTCATCACTAAAGTGATTATTGTGTTTATCAGCTTCTACGACTCTACCCCAACCGGCATCACCCCATCGAGATAGAATTCTACCCTCTTGAGCACGCTGCTCAACAGGTAAGTTAGTAGGAAATCCATATCGCGGAAATGCGCCTCTAACTGTTTGTTTTCTTGGTTCTAATAAAAATTCTGCATGCTGCAGGAAATGTGTTGCCTGCACACCTTTTTCATGGCTGAAATCCAGACTGATTAGAGGATTACCGATACAGTTGGCACATTGGCCACAGGGTTCAGAATCAGGATCATCCAGTACTGTGCGTAAATACTGCATTAGACATTCTTTTGTATTGACGTAGTCCTGAACTTGCTGCCATTCTTCTTCCCGTTGGCGGGTTAAATGAGCAATACACTCATGATCCATTTGATATTTAACTGCTGTTCTGCGCCATTGAGAACCATCCTTTATTACTGGCGCGGGTGTTTCAACACTGAGATATTTCAATGCCTTCTCAATTTGGCCCTGTCTTAAATTCAAGTGTGGTTGGATCGAGTAAATTGTATGACCATCATCCCTTTCCAATACATTTAATATCTCAATTACATCTTGTTCAGGAGGAAATGCTGTTCTACGAAAATATTCATTAATTTCCTCATCTTCGCGCCCAGATAACAATATGCCATAGGCTTCATCTATTGCACGCCCCGCACGCCCGACTTGTTGATAATATCCAACCACTGAACCTGGTGCCTGATAATGAATTACAAAACCAAGATCGGGTTTATCATAGCCCATACCAAGTGCTGTTGTTGCTACCAGAACTTTTATCTCATTATTTAATAATAGTTCTTCAAGATGTAATCGATACTTGTTCGTGTCATCAAAATCAGGATGCCCTATCCCACTATAATATGGTTTTGCATTAATTCCATTTTGAATTAACCAACGTGTTACCTGCTCTGCATCACGTACAGTTAATGCATAAATGATACCTGTGCCTGGTAGATCAGGGATATGCTCAGCTAACCAGGCCAAACGTGCAGCCTGATCTGGTAATTTTAGTGTTTGTAACTTCAGACTCTCTCTAACCAATGGCCCACGTAAAATTTCTATATTGCTCAATTGGTTTTGTATATCTTCAACTACGCGGTTGTTAGCAGTAGCTGTGGTTCCTAACACAGGCGTATTTGGAGGCATTTGTCTCAATACATTAATCAAGCGTCGATAGTCAGGCCGGAAATCATGGCCCCAGTCTGAAATACAATGTGTTTCGTCTACAACAAATAAACCAACATTATTTGCGACGGGAAGCAATACATTATTAACAAAATTTTCATTAGATAGTCTTTCAGGGGAGATCAATACAGCATCAACTTCATTATTAAAAATTTGTTTTGTTACAGTTTCCCATTCATTTGTATTTGCCGAATTAATTGTAACTGCATTGATGCTTAAGCGTTCCGCAGCAATCATTTGATTACGCATTAATGCCAGCAATGGCGATATGATTAAAGTTGGTCCGGCGCCACTATCACGAAGTATCCGGGTACTTATAAAATATACGGAACTTTTACCCCAACCTGTTCGTTGCAGTATCAATAACTTCCGTCGTTGGTTGACAAGTAGGTCGATTGCTTCCCATTGTCCATCACGAAATTCAGCATTAGGATCATCTAGTGCGATTTTCAATAATTGCTGTGCTTCTGATCTTTCCATTTTTTTATTAACTCCCTTAATATTCCTATAATGCTTACACAATAGTTACATATTTCGATAAGTTTAAGTATTGCTCATGGAAGTGTTGATTGATTATCTAAACATGTTCAAAACGTTGTTCATTATGCCACTTTATAAACTCCTGCGAAGGTAGGTCATTTATCGAGTCAGGCAGATTCTGTAATTTTGCCCCGTTGAACCGGTAGTATTCGCGACCGTTCTCAAACTGCTCCCTGACTCGCTCGCTGACCAGAAAACGCAGATCGGGATCAAGCGTTACATAGCCATCATCAAACAGACGATGGATATCGGCCCGTAACAGCAGCCCGTTACTCGTCCGATGGGGTCCACTTTTACTATATGACTTTATATGTGCAGCCTCGAGCGCGGGCAGTGTCTTTTCATTCGTCACTGCGCAGCGGCGATGATAGGCATCCGTAACCAGTATGCGAAAAGAACCCTGCCCGAGCCTTGCCCGCATCAAATATTCATTGCCGTATCGTTCAGTATCGATGTCTTCAACTTCTTCCCTACTGGTAACGTTGTGGGTTATACGCTGCTGAACAGCCTGCCACAGTTCGGCGCCGTATTTATTGTTGGTATCGTAGGTTAGTCCCCTTTGTATAGGCGGACTCCAGTTTTCTGGGATGGGTATCCAGTCTTCCTCGGGAAAGAAAAATGGCTCTACCAGAATATTACAACCGATTTCACTACCGCTCGTTTGCTGACTGTGTCGGTAATGAGTCATCCGATCAATTAATTCCTGCAGTGAGGTAACCCCGTTTTTCTCCCCGAATGCTTCCCATGCCAGAAAACAAGGCAACACAGTGAATCTGACAAAATAACCACCACCTACAACAAAATTATGTGGGGAGTGCAGCTTGAAAAGAAATAATGTACCGGGCTCCATTTTCCTTGGCGGCGTGGGACCAGGCTGCCAGAAATTAACCTCATCCGGCTTTATGCTGGAAAGGTATTCAAACCAGTCATCATCTGTTATCCCCACCCAAAATATCATTTATATAGCTCTTATGTATCTTGATAGATGATATGCGGCTAATGTCATATCATTTTCATTGAGCATGTTGGATTTTCGTTCCAGTGCCTTTGGAAATCTCTCGGGATTTAGAACCATAAAATCCGGATGATTTTCCTCATAAACGTACCATCCTGGGAAAAGAATAACCGGACAAACAAAAAACTTTTTACCTGTTGATTGAGCCAATATTTTATGAAGCCATACACTAGCTGCTTTTACTTGAGTAATTGGATCTCGCTCAGGTAATTGCCCATCTACCAGAATGGAATTGCCATCCAGTTTTACTTCCGCTCTCCGTCCGTCTGGTTTTGAATATGTTTTTGTCTCAACTACATAAATGCCCTTTGGCGACAACACTACGTGATCCAAATTAAACTTATCTCCAACAATATCGTGAAAAACTATAGAACCACTAGCCCTTAATTTCTCCAATTCCTCCGCAACAATCTTTTCACCATCCCGGCCAAGTTTTAATCGTTTTATGACTTTTATTAATGAAAATATTTTATAGACACAGAATATAAAAACGGGCAGGGAAATAATCGTTATTGCGACAGGATTTATTTCAAGATTCTTATAATATCGATACCATTCGAATGCTGTTAAAAAAATCATTAATCCAGCGATTAGGAAATAGATCATGAATTTATCGTCAAACAGTTTATCCAGTTGTTCCTGAACAGATTGACCTGCTTGTCTCAAAGGTTTGTCTTTGAGTGGTGATTTTTTGGTGTCCATTTTATTTTTCTCCCATGAGACTCGCCCAGAAAGACGCAAGCGAAGTGAATTGCACCAGATCTTTACAGATTGATTTATTGCTTCTCCCCATTTCCCCTTTGTCCCTTGTTGGTGTGTTGATTAGCTATATTAATGTTGCCTGCGGCAAATTCATTTTACTGGATGCTGGATCAAGTCCAGCATGACGAATACGTTGTTTTTTCTGATTTCCCCATTTCCCCTATGCCGGAAAAGCCGAAGGCTTTTCAGTAACAAGTCATTAGTCACAAGTTACAAGTCTGGAACTGCGGTCCACTGAACCGGCTGCCCTAAGCCGGGATGCTTTCATTTGAACCTATTAATAAAATTAGCATCTTCCCCCTCCCCATACCCCTCCCACCAGGGGAGGGGTTGAGAGATACAGGGTTTCTTTTTACTACTTTTGGCCTTGAAGGTCACCCTATTAACGGCAGTAATAAGTAACAAGTGTAAAGTGAAAAGGCTAAAGGCTGGGGATTGGGGTTATGGCAGTAATAAGTAACAAGTGAAAAGGTTAAAAGCTGGGGATTGGGGTTATGGCAGTAATAAGTAACAAGTGAAAAGGTTAAAAGCTGGGGAATGGGAGTTGAGGATCATGAAGCTCAGTGAATCATGCTGGTCAGTTTCAACTCATTAAATTAAATATATTATTAATAGATAATATGTAAGTAAAATATTAATTTAAATAATTACTTTAAATATCATATTGTTACTGTAATATATGCATGAATTATTAATAATAATATTGTCATTTATGATAATCCTGCTATATTTACTTAAAAGTCAGAGGCTTGGAAATGAACCGTTTAGAGCAATTAAAAAGAAAGCTGAAACCAGGAAAGGTTTATCGCCGCTCTGACCTGGAACGATGGTCAAAGAGCGTGGATCGTCACGTTCGTGAATTGGTTGAAGAAGGTGTTTTAAAGAAACTTCAAAATGGCCTTTATTACTACCCCAAAGAGTCCACTTTTGGGAAGGTGCCACCTACTGAAGAGCAATTGGTGCGTACTTTTCTGAAAGATGACAATTTTCTGCTAACCTCTCCCAATACCTATAACTCTCTGGGGCTGGGAACTACCCAGCTTTATAACACCACGGTGGTTTACAATCATAAACGCCATGGACAATATAAACTCGGCAATAGAAATTTTAATTTTCAGAGGAAATATAATTTTCCCAAAAAACTTTCTAATGAGTATTTACTCGTTGATCTAATGAACAATCTTCATTCATTAGCGGAAGACCAAAAGGAATTGGAAACAAATGTTAAAGAAAAGGCATTTACCATGGATAGCAAAAAGCTTCTGACCAATGCTAAAAAATATGGAAAAGTCAGAACAAGGAAATTTTTTAATTCTCTGTTTGCTGATGGACAAGCAATAGCTAATGCCGTTTGAGATTTATCTTCACGATCATTCTGACTTTGAAGATCTAATTCGTATCGTAGCTGAAGATCCGGGTATTCACCCTGTTCTGGTGGAAAAAGATTATTGGATCATGCATTGTTTGTATGGTTTAAATCAGCTTGGCCTGAAATTCGAGTTAAAAGGCGGTACATCTCTTTCTAAAGGATATAAAGTTATTAATCGGTTTTCTGAAGATATTGATATCCGAATTGATCCTGAATGCGCTCCTTTCGATATGTTCTATGGTAGAAATCATGATAAACCCGCCCAGATTGAATCAAGAAAAGAATTTTACGATTGGCTGGTAGAGGATAAATTAAAAATAAAAGGTGTTATTGAAGTTAATCGAGATGTTGAGTTTGATGATGAGAAATACAGAAGTGGTGGGATAAGGTTTATATACAAGAGCAAGTTTGAACCATTGGCAGGTGTTAAAAACGGTATACTTCTCGAAACAGGTTTTGATACAACATCTCCAAATGAATCAATTGATATCTCATCCTGGACTTTGGAACATGCTTTAAAGAATAAAGCAGAAGTAATTAACAATATTGCTAAAGAAATTAAATGTTATCTGCCTGAATATACCTTTGTAGAAAAACTTCAGACCATATCAACAAAATTCAGGCAGCAACAAGAAAATAAAACTGATCCAGTATTATTTATGCGACATTACTATGATGTTGCACAATTACTTAAAATTAAAAGAGTATTGGATTTCATTGGCACTGAAGCATATACGATACATAAACGAAATAGATTTAGAACCGCTGATGAACTGAATATCTCGAAAAATGAAGCATTTCTTCTGTCAGATAAAAAAGTAAGAGAGCTATATAAAAATTCTTATGATAAGGCACATGCACTTTATTATAAGAAACAAATTTCATTTGAAGAAATTATGAAAATAATCCACCAACATGTAGATAAATTATAAATCATTATTAAGGAAGCTCTGATCAAGTCTAAAAATTCTTTGCTTCGTCATTCTGGCGTATGCCAGTATCCCCTTCCCCCCTCCCGGGGGAAGGTAGGATGGGGGTAATTGGTTACTGGATGCTGGTCGCTACGGACTCCATGTCCTCGGCTTTGGCATCCTGCGTCGCTCTACCGCCTATATCCATATAGGCGTCACGCGACATTTCCTACATCCTGTAGGTCGTATTCGCCAGTACGACGAGTGATTACGCCTACGGCGATTCTTTTACTTGGGTTCCGGATACGCTCACTGGGTCACTCCTGCGCATCCATGCGCCCGCGACATACCGTACATCCTGTACACAATTCGCGTTCCGGAATGACGAAGCATGAGGCCAGGGATGACGAAGCATGGATAATCTGGACGGGCCTTGGCATTCCTTAAAAACTCATTAATATATATCACTCAAAATTTGCAGTTTCGTTTCAACTTGATTTGCCAATATGCAATCCACCTTCTGTAATCTCACTCAAGGGCACTGCTTCAACTTCTGCGGTGATTGAATACCGTTTTATGCCGGGATATACAACAACAATACGATTCAATTGCAAATCATCCAGTGCAATACGCATGGATGGTGTCAATTTTGGCGCATCAGTTCGCTTGCATTCAATACCGTATAACTTGCTATTTTTGCGCACTATCAGATCAATCTCGGCACCTTGATGCGTGGCCCAAAAATAAGCTTCATCCGGCTGCACAATATCAAGCACTTCTTCCAGCACATATCCTTCCCAGGATGCACCCATCTTTGGATGATTGAGCAAATCTTTTTTAGTCTGAATCCCGAGCAACTGATGCAGCAAACCTGAATCACGCAAATATATTTTTGGCGCCTTTACCTGCCGCTTGCGTACGTTGGCATGCCACGGTTGCAACTGCCTCACCATAAATGCATCCGTCAATAAATCGAGGTGCCGGCGTATGGTGGGTTCACTCACACCCATAGTGCGTGCCGGCTCAGATGAATTCCAGATTTGTCCATGGAAATGCGCAAGCATGGTCAGGAATCGCCATAATGCCGCTGCCGGGACTCTTACTCCCCATTGTGGCAAATCCCGCTCTAACAAGGTTTGAATGAAATTTTTGCGCCATGCCACACTGCCTTTTTCATTGCTGGCAAGGTAAGACAATGGAAACCCTCCGCGCAACCAATGTCTTGAATGTTCCGGATTACCCAGTTCAGCGAGACTAAAACCCCGCATGGTCAGTGTTTCTGTACGGCCAGCCAGGGTTTCCGATGACTGTCGCAATAAATCACCTGATGCACTGCCCAGGATCAAAAATTTACCGGTAAACTTCTTGCGATCCACCAGCACCCGGAGCACGGGAAACAGATCAGGCCGCCGCTGCACTTCATCAATCACTATTAATCCCTTTAGTTCACCTAGTGCCGTCATCGGCTCGTTCAAACGGGCCAGACTTGCAGGGTCTTCAAGGTCAAAATAATTGGCGGAGTCTTCTGGTAAAAACTCACGGGCCAGGGTTGTTTTTCCACATTGACGCGGGCCAATCAGCGTCACAACGCGACTACGGTCAAGCGCTGTTTTGATAGCTTTTATCCAGGAAGGTCTTTCAATCATGTAAATATGATACCATGATATTCTAATATTAACAGTTCATTTTTCATGATAAAACGACCGCTTATCAATTACCCTGATTTCACGACTTTCGCATAGTCGGAGACGTTCAGGAGTTTATCAATCTGGATGCGGCTCATGATAATGTCGACGAGGGTGATGGTGTTCGGGTAGATGAAGGTCATTGTTGCTGCTGAAATCTAACGTATTAGATCCTTGTCTCAAATGCTTCAACCACCTGTTGTTGTGCTTTTTGGATTTCCTCTTCCGTCATCCAGTCAAAATGACTGTCCCGCTTGGTCTTGGACAAGATGCCATTATTTTGCTGAACCACACGAATAAAGAGGTCCAGGCTATGTGCTGGCCAGTCCAGTAGGCTATTCAATGCAGTCCAGGCCCGGTCAAATCCCAATAAATAGTTTATTTCTTTTTCCAGATCCTCTTCTACCGTTCTTACCAGTGATCGGTACAAAAATTCGGCCTGGGGCGTCGCATCAAAATAGCGGAAATAGACAATATCATTCCCCGTTGCCGGAATATCCGGGATATCCGGATTGTAACTCGTCATGGTCCGTAACGGTTTTGAATAGGCTTCCAATGCTGCAATGTAATCATCCAGATTGGCCAGTATTACTGCAGAAACAGGCAGAATTATGCCTTTGGGCGTAAAGCCTGCATTCGCCAACACTTCATGGATGAGATAGCGGTGGATGCGACCATTTCCATCCATGAAGGGGTGAATAAACACAAATCCAAATGCAATCGCGCTTGCCAATATGACGGGATCAATTTGAGTTACATAATGATCATCAGCATCAATGATGTTCCAGTTTCTCGCATCTGATGCCAATGATAAAAGGCCGGTCATTAATGCAGGAACATCATCAGGACGGGCCGGAACGAAATCGATTTGCTTACGATAACCTTGATCTTTTCCCACCCAATTCTGCTGGTGACGCCAGGTAAATTCATGAAAGCGGGGATCGAGGACTGCATTCTGCAATTCGACCAGCCGTTCTTCGGTTAATGGTGTTTTTGTATCCGCCTGACGTAATAAGTCTGCAAAGCGCTGAGCACGATCCGGAGACGGTTTTTCCCGCTCCACTTCAAAGGATGATTGTGTTTCCTTTAGATAAAGATAAGCTGCGGCACGGCGGAGCAGGTCTTGATCATAACCTGCCAGTGTTTTACGGGTTTTCTCACGCAGATCATAATCAACCATTTCCTTGAGATAGCTGGTCTGGCGCACCAGCGGACAGAATTCCCGATTCCCCGGCAGATTATTTATCACCCGATAACGGGTATCAGGCTCTCCTTTTTTCAGGCCAAACTGAATTTCATTATCGACCAGATCAACATAACGTGTTTTGGACGGGACATTCGATTTTAATTCCTGCCTGGTTAACCATTCATATATGAAACCAGCCCGGCGAGCATAGATTGAAGTGGGGCTTACAGCTAACCAGGTATTTAACTCATCCTTACCAGTTTGCGCGAATAATAATGAAAGCACTTCAAGATTGATGCCTTCATAGCGCAAAGCGAACTGAAGGTGGCCCGCCAACGTGTTTTCCGGTTGATACTTGGGCTCAAAGACTAATACTTCCTGGTCTCCGGAATGGTGGGATCCCCTCCCCTTTATTTTTGCATCAATACACGCACAAACCTGCAACGGCCTGGCCGCCAGCTTGTAATGTTCAATTAAATAGCTGTAACCGGGGGTATCTAGCGCCATATTTTCTCCTTCTCCGAAAAATAGCCGCAAAAACGGAAAAACAGCCGCATTTTAGTATATTTAGAGAAAAATATCCGCAATAATTTATGTGGGTTCTAATTAGCGGCTATTTTTCTCTTATATATTTGATATGCGGCCTTATTTCTCAGCTTGCGGCTGTTTTTCTCATCCTGATTTCACCACCTTCGCATAATCCGACACATTCAACAGTTTATCCGTCTGGATGCGGTTCATGATGATGTCCACCAGCGTAGTGGTGTTCGGATAGATGAAGGTCATTTCCGGTTCGGCTGCGTTGTTTATTCAATTATTTATCAATTAACTCCGGATGGTTTTCTGTTATCCATGCATTTAGCATTCGCATCAATGATTCCGCCTGTTCTATACATTCCCTCGCGGTACTTTCAGGTATTACATCACCTGAATAGTCTGCTACGTTTCGCTGTTTTCTCATCGTATCCAATACAACAAGTTTGTCCCTTTCAATATTCATGGTTTTAGCCAGCGACTGAATCATGGTTTGATGATGTCCAGGTACACTGGTCAAGGTACGGTAACCACTCGCATGTAATGCTGCATTAGCCAGTTGCATGATGGCTTTGTAGGCAGCATCAAACCGCGTTTCCGCACTAATCTGCTTTACTTTTGCATCATCAATATTGCGCTTTGCCGCAGATAACAACCGTTTAATGTTCGTCTGATCCGGCGCGATCTTTTCCAGCGTTTTGCCGACAAGATTATCCAGGCTCATTGATTGATCCTTTAATGAACAGTTTTGGTCCGGCCATTACTTCTTTTGTAAAGGCATCTTTTTTCCTGACCAGCTCCAACCATTCTTCCTTTTTATAGACTTTGGGGTTTATCTCCCGGTGTAATTTTTCCTGTGCGTCATATAAAGCAGTTGCGATCTTTTTGAAGCTCACCTCCCCGATGATGAGCAGATCTATATCACTACCAGCGGTTTCACTGCCGCGTGCCACTGAACCAAATACAAATGCGGTATTGATCTTCCCGGCCAACGGCTCCAGGGCATCTGCGATGACATCCACGATACCGGTCGTCTTGCGCAGGATACTGGCCAGTTCTTCGTAGACGATACATTTGGTATCGGCACTGTATTGCACCTGGTTCCCTGATGTCTCCTTTACCAGAACTCCGGCTTCTGCCAGTCGCGCCAATTCCTTATGCAATGTACCTGCTACAGTATCAGTCAGTCTTGCAATTTCACGTACATGGTATTTTTTTTCCGGATGTAATAACAATAATCCCAGCACACGGCGGCGATAATCATTAAATAACAACCCGGCCAGTTTTGAAGTCATCTCTAAACCTATTGTAGCTATAAATGCTACATTTGTAGCCTATTTTGCTACATTATTCAAGTTTCTTTGTGTATCTCAATTGACTGGGTACTGGTCACTACGGACTGACGCACACGGATGTGCTAATGCCGCGGTCACATGGATGTGATTGAGCGGCCCATTTCCTCGGCTTTGGCATCCTGCGTCGCTCTCGGTCTCCGTTCCAGACTCGACTCTACCGGTTACATCCTGTAACCGTACCGCCTATATCCATATAGGCGTCACGCGACATTTCCTACATCCTGTAGGCCGCATTAGCCAGTGCGACGACAAACAAAGTGCGTCATTCCGGGGGCTCACTCGTCATTGCGAACGCAGTGAAGCAATCTGGTTTTTATGAGATTGCCGCCTGCCATGCTCCGCTCGCGGCTTCGGTTGCCTGCGAGTTCACTCACATTCGTTCGGGACAGGCCCTCGCAATGACATCCTTTATTATTTATTCACGACCTTCGCATAGTCCGACACATTCAATAGCTTATCCGTCTGTATGCGGTTCATGATGATGTCGACGAGCGTGGTGGTGTTCGGGTAGATAAAGGTCATTTCCGGTTTTTCCTGGTTGCTCTTGCCGTCGTAGATGACGTAGTAGCCCGGTTTGTAGCTGATATTCGGCAGGTGCGGTACGGCGGTGATATCGAACACCAGCCGGGTTTTTGTTTCATCCAGTTTTTTCTTGAATTGTTTGAGCCGCTTGCATTCCAGCAGCATGGCGCGGCAGGAGCTGTCTGCGCTGTGGCGGTAAAAGGATTTTTCAAACTTGTAATCGAACTCAGCCGTGAGTTCCTTGTGCTGCGAGCCGTTGCTGTTCTGTACGTAAAAATCGATGAAGTAATCGTGAACAGGTTGGCCGACATCGTCCCTGACCTTGAAAAAGAATTGCTGGTATTCATCCTTGTAGTCTTTCTCCATCTTTTTGTAGTTGGCGTCCGAGATTTTTTTGAATTCTTTCCCCATCGCTTCATAGTCTGCCAGTGCTTCTATGCTGAGGGCCTGTTTGGCCAGGGTGCCGGGACGGTCTGGGCCTGCGAAGTTGTTACCGGTGGCGTTGACGATATTGCCGTGATTGAAATTATCGAACACGGCAAAGGGGATGTCCGGGTATTTCACATCGTTTTCGATCCATTCGACACTGGTTTTGCCCTCGAACGAGAAATGACATTTGCGCGTGTTGAGCGAGGTGCCGCTGATGCGCACGGTACCATCGGTGCCGGGTTTGGCGCGGTTTTTTAACAAGCGTGCTTCGAGGCCGGTGTAGGAATAGCCGGCGGCGAAGATGAACGGATAACAACGATGTGCTTCGTTATTGTTCGGATTGAAGTAGGCGCCCTGCTCGCCGTGCAGATCATAATGCGAAAGTTCCCACTGGAACGGGCTGGCGGGTTCCAGGCCCTGCAAGACCTGTTTGCCGGATTCCATGAAGTCTTCCTTGTGGGAATGTTTGTTGAAAAAGGTGGTGCGGGTCTTGCCGAGGAAGGACTGGCCCATGGCGGCGAGATCCGATCCGAAATTGGCCGGGGCGAACATGAGCAGATGCCGCACCGGGCAGTTGCGGTTCATGCCGTGTTTGTGGTTGCGATAAAAATGCAATGCCAGCCAGGCGCGGGTAACGAGTGCGCCGGTACTGTGACAGGCCACATCGATTTGTTCAAAGTTGGGGAAGAATTTTTTGTAGTCGTCGTTCAGTTTGTCGGCGAAATCGCGGAAGGTGGCTTCGTCATCCATGCTGCTGTAATCGACGAAGTAGATGTCTTTCTTTTTGTAGAGTCCTTCCTTGATAAAGAAGTCCGCGAGTCCGGTGAAGCTGGTGGAGCCATCGGAGTATCCGTGCACGATTAACATTTTCTTCGCCATCTTAGCGTCTCTTCCCTTTGCTTGTGTAGCTAATTAACTATAAAACAATAGATGAATAATTACCCTCATCCGAACTTCCCCCTGAGAGGGGGAAGGGAATACCTGACAGGTGATTATTAATCAGGCCACAGGTTAATTTGAAGCAATATTTCTTACTTGTTCAGTTTCTGCCGGGCTTCCTCGGCCGCTTTTTTGAGCTTGGCGAGTTGCTTTTTCTCCCAGCGTTCGCCGGCGGCCAGCATTTTCTTCGCCTTTTTCTGACTTATTCTACGCAGCTCCTTTTCCCTCTTCATGGCTGCATTGAGTTGGTCCCTGAGGACGGCAATCTCATCCCTGGCGGCCGCTCTAACCAGTTTTAATTCTTCACTGGCCGCGGCCCTTGCAATCTCGAGATCTGCTTTCAGTCTTTTTATGAGGGCTGTCCGGCTGCTGGCAGCGGCCGCCCGCCGCCTGGCAATTGATGTTTGTCTGCTGACACTGGTTTTCTTTTTAGCCGTCTTTTTCCGTGCCGGTGCTTTCTTGCCCGCTGGTGCGGTTGCGCCGGGGACCGGTTCTACTGGTGCCTTGTTTTCTACGTCATCCATAGGGTTTCTCCCAAGGTATTTATATGTATTATAAGTATAGTGTTAAAAAAACAGGACTGAGTGCTGAGGACTGAGACTTCGGATTACTGACTACAAAGTGGTTACGATCCGTATGTAATAACAGAATAAGTCTAACTGGCTTTTTTCAAGGGAGGAACCTTCTGATGATTCTGCATGGAATGCCAGAGATCCCGGTCTCGCTGCAGGTTAAGCCAGAATTCCGGTCATTTCAGCCCTGCGCGCCATAGATCCAGGTGTTGCAGGATGGGCGCGGGTTTATGGATCTGCGGGCTGGAATGTTCAAATTTTTCGGCATTTTCGCGTTCCATGACGATCTCAACGGCCTGGTCGAAGGCTTCTACAAAATTCCCGGAACCGGGCAAGGTGTCCTTGAAGTAGGCCTCGCCGAAATAGGTAAATTCCTGGCGGTCTTCGCAGCCGAAGGACTGGCGGTCAGCCGAGGCAGCGGTGATGATCAAGGTGTAATCATCTTCTAATTCAGGAATGAAGCCGCCGGAGAAACAAGCGGCGATGACGATCACTTTCCATTTGACCGGGCTGTCTTTCAATGCTGCGGCCAGTGTTTTTGCGGACAGGTAGGGCAAATCCATGCCGGTTTGTTTAATCACGAATTCAAAATCACTGGAGCCGTGGCTGGTCATGTAGATGAAGAGGATGTCATTCTCAACATCCATGCGTTTGGCGATCTCTTCCAGTGTGCGCTGGATGCTGGTCGTGGTGGCGAGCGGGATCTCTTTTATTGTTTGGGTTGAATTGATCAGGGCGATTGATTTGCCGGCGGTGCCGAAAGCGCGATCAAAATAATCTTTGACATACAACGCCTCGCGCCGGAACACGCCTTGCGTGCCGTCACCGGCGATGCCGAGGAAATACAGGTCGATGTTGTCCGGGTCATTATCCTCCAGCTGCTGCCAGCCTGCCTCGAGTAATTCATTCTGGTTGTAGAGTGTGATCTCGTTGTTGATTTCCGGCTTGATGACCAGACTTTTGTCTTTGGCATCGACCAGATTGCCATTTTTCCAGGTGCCACGGATGACGCTGATCCCATCCAGCGGCCGGGCGTAGGTCAGCTTGCCCTTGCCGTGATAATTTCCGTTCTGGAACTGGCCTGAGTAGGTATCTCCTTCGGCCGTGACCAGCTTGCCTTTGCCATGATAACGGCCATGTTTGAACTGGCCGGTATAGTGGGCACCGTTGCTGGCGATGTGCTCGCCTTTACCAGTGAGGCTGCCCTTGTTAAATGTGCCGGTATAGCGATCGCCATTTTCTTCCTTGAGCTTGCCTTTGCCGTGATAGGACCAGTTTTCAAAACCGCCTTCGTATTCTTCACCGGCATTATCTCTATAGACGCCCTGCCCGGTGAATGCACCCTCGACAAATTCACCGGTGTATACCTTGTTATTGCTGGTGGTGTAGGTGCCAATACCATGAAACAGGTTGTCTGCAAATTCCCCGATGTAGACATCGCCGTTCTTGCTGGTGAGTGTGCCGAGGCCGTGATATTTATCTTCCCTGAATTCTCCATCGTATAGGTTGCCCCAGGAATGTTGTATGCCTTTGCCTTCTGCGCGGCCGTATTTTAATTCACCGGTGTATTGCTGATTTTCTGAATAGATGACGGTGCCGGTGCCGGTGATGTTACCTTCTCTGAATTCACCTTCGTAGGACCAGCCATAGGGGGTTTCGTAACGGCCCTGCCCATGAAACAGTCCGTTTTTGAATGAACCTTCATAACGATGACCATTGGGCCAGCGCATGCGCCCTTCGCCTTCGATGAGGCCATCGACCATGTCGCCGTCGTATACCGCACCATCGGGTAAAGTAGCCACTGGCGTGGGGATCCCGGAGTCAAGATATTCGATGGTCTTGAATATGGCCGCACCGGCAATGCCGCTAAACAAAATAATGAGGATAATTTTCTTCACTGATGCTTATGTGTTTGTGTTGTTTCGACCGCCGGGGGAACTTAATATGTTCCTTGATGTTCAGTACGCGTATCAGGATTATGTCTGTTGTTCATGAAAAGTCCCTTAATATCCCCGTGAATTTTATCAGTTTTCGCCTTTTGTGGTGGCCAGGTTTGAAATATTTAACTCAGGTACTGTCATTTCGAAGAAGCATAGCGACTGAGAAATCCCGTTTTTATGAAAACATAAGATCCCTCGCCTACGCCCGGGATGACAAGCTGAGCCATTACCATTTATTCATTGATTTAGATCAATAACGTGAATCAGCTCACAGTATATATTTTTATTTAATCCAAAACTTAACGGTCAACCAAAGGTCTCATGTATCGTTGTACAGGGTACTAACGGAGAAAACTAAATGAACTATTTCAAGCTGTTAATATTGTCTGCTGCATTGCTCCTGGTGAGTGGCTGTGCATCACAATCCCATCGTGGTGAACGTGAGGTTTCCGGTGGATTGATGGGCGCAGCGCTGGGCGGTTTACTGGGCGCTCAATTCGGATCCGGAACCGGCCAGGTCGCAGGCGCGGCTGCCGGTGTACTCATCGGTGCCCTGCTGGGCAGTGAGATCGGCCATTCCATGGATGAAGTTGATCGTATGCACGCCAACGATGCTGTGGTCCGGGCCCATTCTGCACCGCTGGGAGAACAGGTCACCTGGAACAATCCTGAATCCGGTCATCGCGGCAGCGTTACCCCGACACGCGATGGTTATTCAGATTCAGGCAGTTATTGCCGCGAATTTTACGAGACCGTTAATATTGGCGGAAGAACTGAAGATGCTTACGGCGTTGCCTGTCAGCAACCGGACGGCTCGTGGCGGATAGTGCAACAGTAAGACAGTGCTGGGTACTGAGTGCTGGGTACTGAGTGCTGGGTACTGAGTGCTGGGTACTGAGTAACGACTACTGACTTCTGACTCCGGTCTCCCGACTCCTAAGTTTTCCAGTACTAGTTATTTGTATCGGGTATCGGGTATCGGGTATCGGGTATCGGGTAACTCATCATCAACGTTTACCAATTACTCATTACCGGTTTTTACTCAGTTCTCAGCACTCAGTCCTGGTAGTTACCTCATCCTTTAATACAGATGACCGGTTTCAGTTTTACGACCTTGCGTGCGAGGCCCACCTTGTCGGCGGCATCCACCACCGCATCCACATCTTTATACGCACCCGGTGCTTCTTCTGCGACGCCACGGGATGACGGACTGCGTATCAGTATGCCACGTCCGGCCAGTTCATCGATGACCTGACGTCCCTTCCATGATTTGAATGCCTGGCGGCGGCTCATGTTGCGTCCGGCACCATGGCAGGCGGATGAAAATGAAAGTTGTTCACTCCCCGTATTACCGGCCAGGATATGCGAGGAGGTCCCCATGGAGCCGCCGATCAGTACTGGCTGGCCGGTTTCCTGAAAAACGCCCGGCAATTCCGGATGCCCCGGTCCAAATGCCCGCGTTGCCCCCTTGCGATGAATATACAGTTTTTTTGTTTTACCGTTGATGGTGTGCGTTTCCAGCTTGCAGGTATTATGCGAAACATCGTAAAGCAACTCCAGATTGGCCCGTGGCAGGATGGATTCGAATACACGGCGTATTAAGTGGGTAATGATTTGCCGGTTGGCCAACGCCGCATTGATCGCCGCGCGCATGGCGCCAAGGTAACTCCTGCCGAGCGGGGAATCCAGCGGCGCACACGCCAGTTCCCGGTCCGGTAATTTTATTCCGTACTGGCCTGCCGTCAACGCCATGCGTTTCAGGAACTCGGTCCCGATCTGGTGACCGAGCCCGCGGGAACCGCAGTGAATACTGATCACGATATCACCCTGCCTGAGGTTAAACACATGCGCGGTGTTTGCATCGAAAATTTCTGTCACTTCCTGCACTTCGAGGTAGTGGTTGCCGGAACCCAGTGTACCCATCTGGTCGCGTTGCCGTTTCTTCGCCTGGTCCGAGATCTCGTCCGGCCGGGCATCCGCCATGTGACCACGCTCCTCGATCCGTTCCAGGTCTTCACGATGACCGTAACCCTGTTTCACCGCCCATTCGGCACCGCCGCTCAGCATGGCCTGCATACCCCTGGCATCAAGCCGGATGTGGCCGGTACTGCCGATCCCCACCGGGATCTCCTGGTACAGCGTGTCGGCAAGTAATAGCTTAACGGGTTCAATGTCCGCACGTGTCAAACCGGTCAGCAGTGTCCTGACGCCGCAGGAAATATCAAAGCCCACGCCACCGGCCGAGACCACGCCGCCTTGTTCCGCGTCAAACGCGGCCACACCGCCGATAGGGAAACCATAACCCCAGTGCGCATCGGGCATAGCGTATGACGCGTTGACAATGCCGGGCAACATGGCCACGTTGCATGCCTGCTCGTAGACCTTGTCGTCCATGCCCTCGATGAGTTCTTCATCGGCAAAGATGATGGCAGGCACGTTCATCCGGCCGTGCGGTTCTATCTGCCAGGTGAATTCACCCTGCCGTTTTAACTTACCGGTATCCATAAGCACTTAATAATTAAACATCGATAATACATTGCGCCATCCAGCGGCCGTCTTTTTGCCGCTCGACCTTTAATTCAGTATAGGTCGCGCCCTTGGGTTCGACTGCCGGTTCATGGCGGTCGCGGTCAATCGCTTCGCCGTCAAGTGTGGCACTTAATTTGCCGTCATGTATTTCAACCCGGAACCGGCTGAACAACATATTGCGCGTCACCATTGCATAGATAACGGCGTTCAACCAGTCGACGAATAACAATTCGTTGTCCGGGCATTCACACGTGACTTGTACCGTTTCTGTCTGCCGTACGAGACCAGGATCCGTCACGATGGCTGTTAACGCCAGCGCGGCCTGTGCAAACGCCTCTTCCATACTGCTGCCATAGCCGCACACACCGATATCCGCCGCGTGCGATAAATGTTCCCAACCTGGCCGGGTTGTGCCGCTCACACGTTGTCCGGAATCTTTCGCATACATCAGATTATCTGCCTGTTTGGATCGATTAGCATGATCCAAATCAATAAAAATTATTAGAATAAAATTATAGTTGTTAGAGACAAGGACTGAGTGCTGAGGACTGAGGACTGAGGACTGAGGACTGAGTGCTGAGGACTGAGGACTGAGGACTGAGTACTGAGTACTGAGGACTGAGTACTGAGGACTGAGTGCTGAGGACTGAGTGCTGAGGACTGAGGACTGAGTACTGAGTAAAAATCATGGGTCAGGAGATAGGCAAAAAGATATTGATTAAGATATTGTAAGGAACGATATATGCAGGTAGAACCTTCCATTATGATTTCGGCTGAACAGGACAATCTGTACCAGTTGATCAGGGCGCTGGAAAACAGCAACAGCTTTGGTCACCCGGTTGACCGGTTCGAGATTGTCGAAACACATATTTCCTGCCTGCTGCTCACGGGCCCCTGTGTCTATAAATTCAAAAAAAACCTGGACCTCGGCTTTCTCGATTTCAGCACACTGGAAAAAAGAAAGCATTGCTGCGAAGAAGAATTACGCCTGAACCGCCGGCTGGCCCCCGAACTTTATCTTGCTGTCGTTGCCATCACCGGTGATGCACGATCACCACGGATCAATGGCGACGGGCCGGTGATCGAATACGCAGTAAAAATGGTGCAGTTCGACCGAAGCCGGGAACTGGACAAGTTAATTGCACGAGGTGAATTAACGGCGGAGTTAATTGACAAACTCACCGCAACCATCACCTCGTTTCACGGTCATGCTGATGTCGCTAAACACGATAGCCGTTTCGGGACGCTGGAACACATCCTGCAACCGGTGGCCGATAACCTGTCAAAGATAAAAACACTGATTGCGCATGACCGGCAATACAGCGAACAGGTGTCTGCCCTGGAAAAATGGTCGGAAGAGACGTTTGGTAAACTCAAGTCGCACTTCAAACATCGCAAGGCGGACGGATACATACGCGAATGCCATGGCGATATGCATCTCGGCAACATGGTCCTGGTAGAAAACGAACCGGTCATCTTCGATTGTATTGAATTCTCGGATGCGTTGCGCTGGATCGATGTAATGAGCGATGTCGCATTCCTGGTCATGGACCTGATTTATCACGATCGGCCCGATCTGGCATACCGGTTTTTAAATACTTGTCTCGAACAAAGCGGCGATTACACCGGCCTCAGGGGATTACGTTTCTTCCTGGTCTATCGCGCACTGGTGCGGGCGAAGATCGCGTGCATCCGCCTGGGCCAGGAACAGGACGGCGCACAGGAGATTACAGAGTACCGCCACCATATCGATATGGCGGCATCTTTCATACAACCACGGCAACCGGTGCTGTTCATCACACATGGGTTGTCCGGATCCGGCAAGACCACGGTCAGCCAGTCGTTACTGGAAAAACTGGGCGCCATCCGCATCCGGTCGGACCTGGAACGGAAACGATTGCA
>Ga0209431_10000648_pt1 | contig 29211 bp, 26 predicted proteins | sample RifCSP13_3_FD_184021 | JGI IMG/M metagenome (GOLD analysis project Ga0209431, IMG submission 184021) | Soil microbial communities from Rifle, Colorado - Rifle CSP2_sed 13_3 (SPAdes) (version 2) | ecosystem: Environmental > Terrestrial > Deep subsurface > Rock core/Sediment | place: Rifle...
CATCGTAGAATTTGAAAGCCTCAAAACGCTATAAAATATCGCCATTTTCTCTAACGTGCAAAAGATCATTATTGATGATAGGTTGGTGTACGAAGATCATCATTGTTTTATTTCCCATGAGACTCGCCCCAAACCTTAAAAAGTTTCTTACTCTCAGTATCTTTACTGTGCTGTTTCTATCCTCGGTTTCGGTTTTGGCTGCTAATCGTGATGTAAGTAAGATTACCGACTGGTATATTAAGGATTTTCAGACTGAAATTATTGTGAATAAAGATTCTACTTTATTCGTTACAGAAAAAATCACCGCTGATGCAGGAAATCTCCCAGATAAGCACGGCATATTCCGTATTTTGCCTACTTTTTATCAGAAAACTGTTGAGGAACGAGTGCCTCTGTTGGTTGAGCTGATCAGTATTACAGATTTTTCAGGGGAAGCACACCCATATAGTACGATTACTGATGACGACACCATTACCTGGAAAATTGGTGATGCTAATCGTACGGTAAAAGGTGAGAATTATTACTTGATTACTTATCAGGTAAAGAATGTCCTTCGCTTTGATAATCCACGGTTCGATGAGTTCTATTGGAATTTGCTGGGGACTTTTTGGCAAATTGATATCGATAACTTCACAGCCGCAATAAAGTTTCCACCTGAAGTGAGCCAAGCTAATACACAGATCGACTATTACACGGGGTACTTTGGAGGTAAAACGAAAGACCAAGCTACGTATTCCTGGCTCGATGATCACACATTACAATTTACCTCTACTTCTCCATTTTACCCACAGCAAGGTATTACTGCTTCTGTCACTTTCCCGAAGGGTATTGCGGTTCCTTATCAGTTTTCCTTTTGGGAACTGTATAGTGCGTATGTTTGGTTTCTGATTCCTCTGATACTTTTTGTATTTCTCTTCAGAAGTTGGTATATACATGGCCGTGATCTAAGGGTGGATAAAACTGTTATTGCTGAGTATGAAGCCCCGGAGAAGCTCACTCCTATGGAAGTAGCTGCACTTCTCACGAATGGATCTTTACAAAATTCTGCTATCTCTGCCGCGATAGTCGATCTCGCCATAAAAAAGATTTTGAAAATTGAGCAAACTCAAGAAAAGACTTTTCTCAAAAATGCAGATTTTAAATTAAGCATTATTGGCACAGTGCAAGATATAGCCAGACTCACTGAAGCGGAGAAATTGGTAGTAGTTGGTTTATTTGAGAGCGGGAATCAAATTATGCTCAGTTCTCTCATGAAGAGATTCGCTTCCAAGCTCGCAAAGATCAAAACCAACGTCAGGGACAGCCTTGTTAAGCGTGGTTTCTTTACGGAGAAGGGCTTTACTATGCAGGTATGGTATATGACAGGTGGTATGTTTCTTTTCATTGTGTCTTTCCTTCCGGCAGTATTCTCACTCACACTTATGGCGGCATTAATTATCTCGGCAATCATGCTCTTTGCCTTTGGGGCTCTTATGCCCAAACGTACAGCTCAGGGTACAGAAGCGTTGTGGAAAGCAAAAGGTTTCAAACTTTTTATCGAGACTGCTGAAAAATATCGCCAAGCTTTTAATGAGCGAGAACATATCTTCGAAGAGGTTTTACCCTACGCCATGGTCTTTGGTGTCGTAGCAGTGTGGATAAAAAATATGCAGAAAATCTACGGTGAAGAATACTTTCATACGTATCATCCTTACTGGTATACGGGTGCAGCAATGAGGGCATTTAACGCTGATGCTTTTGCAAGTTCTTTACAGAGTTTATCGACAAATATGGCAAATACGATTGCTTCATCACCGTCTTCATCCGGTTCTCGTGGAGGAGGATCATCAGGAGGTGGTGGCGGAGGAGGAGGCGGAGGTGGATGGTAATTATCCCAAAATTTACAATTAAAACCACAGAAACAAAACAGAAACAGAATCATTGATCATTGTTAATGATAAGAAAATATGTACCCCGTCAGACTCTGCTGTGGGGAGAATGTTGATGACGGACATAGTAGAATTTGAGCGTCTAAAAACTCTATAGATAAAGATCGCTTTTGATGATAGTTTAGTACATGAAACCAATCATTATCTTATCCCTATGAGACTTACCCCAAACCTTAAAAAGTTTCTTACTCTCAGTATCTTTGCTGTGCTGTTTCTATCCTCGGTTTCGGTTTTGGCTGCTACTCGTGATGTAAGTAAGATTACCGATTGGTATGTTAAGGATTTTCAAACTGAAATTATTGTGAATAAAGATTCCACTTTATTCGTTACTGAAAAGATTATTGCCGATGCAGGAAATTTGCCTGATAAGCATGGAATATTCCGCATCCTTCCAACTTTTTATCAGAAAACTGTTGAGGAACGAGTGCCTCTGTTGGTTGAGTTGATTAGCATTACAGATTTTTCCGGGAAGAAACATCCTTATTCGACTATTACTGATGACAACACGATCACTTGGAAGATTGGTGATGCGAGTAGGACTGTGCATGGCGAAAACCAGTATAAGATTACATATGCAGTAAAAAATGCGCTTCGCTTCGACAATCCTCAATTCGATGAGTTTTATTGGAACTTGCTAGGAACTTTTTGGCAAATTGATATTGATAATTTTACGGCAATCATCAAGTTTCCTCCTGAAGTGAGTTCAGTGAATGCTCAAATTGATTATTATACAGGTGCTTTTGGTAGTAAGAGCAAAGGACAGTCCACGTACACTTGGGTGGATGAAAATACCTTAGAGTTTGTTTCCACTTCTAGATTGCTTTCTGGTCAAGGCATCACGGCCTCAGTCACTTTTCCCAAAGGGATTTTTGCTCCCTATCAATTCACATTTTGGGAACTGTATGGCAATTATATCTGGTTTCTCATTCCACTTCTTGTATTTATATGGTTGTTTAGAAATTGGTATGAACATGGTCGTGATCCCAAAGTAGATAAGACTATTATTGCTGAATACGAAGCTCCAGAGAAGCTGACTCCCATGGAAGTAGGAACCCTGCTCACGAGTGGTTCTTTACAAGATTCTGCTATCTCTGCGGCGATAGTTGATCTTGCAGTAAGAAAGATTTTGAAAATTGAGCAAACTCAAGAAAAGACTTTTCTCAAAGCTGCAGATTTTAAGATAACCAAGATTGGTTCTTCAGAAGATATAGCCAAGTTAACAGAGGCTGAACAACTTGTGCTGAATGGTTTATTTGAGATTGGAGATGAGATTATGCTTAGTTCACTCAAAAATAAGTTTTATAAAAAACTGAACCCAATCAAACTCAGTGTTCGAGATAGTCTTATCAAGCGTGGATATTTTACAGCAAAGGGATTTACCATGCAGGGATGGTATATGGCTGCTGGGGCCTTGCTTTTCTTTGCCTCAGTTTTCCTGGCAGCATTCTCACCGATACTGATGGCCGCGCTAATTATTTCGGCAGTAATGATTTTTATCTTTGGTATTTTGATGCCGAAGCGAACGGTGCTTGGTACGGAAGCGTTGTGGAAAACGAAAGGATTTAAACTTTTTGTTGAGACTGCCGAGAAGTATCGACAAGCTTTCAATGAACGCGAACATATCTTCGAAGAGGTTTTACCGTACGCCATGGTATTTGGTGTGGTAGCATTGTGGGTAAAGAATATTCAGAAGATATATGGCGAAGAGTACTTTAATACATACCATCCTTATTGGTATACAGGCGCAGCAATGGGTGCTTTCAATGCAGAAACTTTTACCAACTCCTTACAAAGTCTTTCGACAAATATGGCAAATACGATTGCTTCATCACCATCCTCATCTGGTTCCCGTGGTGGTGGATCATCGGGTGGCGGAGGAGGAGGTGGTGGCGGAGGTGGATGGTAATTATCAATTGAAAATTAACAATTAACAATGAGCACTAAGAAACAATCTCTCAGGCTTCTCTCCTGGAACGTCAATGGAATACGTGCCATTGCCAAAAAGGGATTTCTGGAATGGCTCGATAAAGAAGATCCAGATATTTTGTGTCTGCAGGAAACCAAGGCTCATATCGAACAACTTCCCGGGAGTTTGGTACATCCTGGCAATCATGAGACATTTTGGAATTCCGGTGAGCAAAAGGGCTATAGTGGTGTTGCTACGTTTGTGAAGCATCCTCCACAGACAGTCGCCAGTTTTTTTGGATACAAGATCCTGGATGATGAAGGAAGAATTATTATGTCCGAGTATGAAGATTTTTACCTCTTCAATGTTTATTTCCCCAATGGAGGGAGAAATGTCGAAAGGCTTACGTACAAGCTCGATTTTTACAAAGCCTTTCTTCGCTTGGTGTTGGATTTCAAGAAAAAGGGAAAAGGTGTGATCATTTGTGGTGATGTGAATACCGCTCACAATGAAATCGATCTTGCTCGACCGAAAGAAAATGCCAATGTCTCAGGATTTATGAGGATAGAAAGAGATTGGCTCGATGAGCTTTTTAGCAAAGGTTTTGTGGACACGTTTCGTCATTACCATCCTGATGAAGCAAGTCACTACAGTTGGTGGGATATGAAAACAGGTGCTAGGAAGAGAAACGTGGGCTGGCGTATTGATTACTTTATTGTCAGTAAAGATCTGCACAGTCGGGTTAGAGATGCATTCATAATGCCTGAGGTCCAGGGCTCGGATCATTGTCCAGTTGGTATTACTTTGGAATTCTAAGCTGCTTCTTTATGCTATTTATGGCCACGTGTAGCTTTGGTTTGGAGAAAGTGGTGTTTGATGAGCTCAAAAAACTGGGTATTTGGATAGAACACAAGAAAGACGGTCATGTGTTTTTTAGTGGTGAGATTGATGCAATGTACCGAGCTAATTTGTGGCTTAGGACAGCAGATAAAGTATTTCTGGTGTTAAAGCAGACGAAAGCCATAGATACTTTTGAGAAACTTTTTGAAGCGGTGTATGAATTGCCTTGGCCGGATTTACTGCGCGGTGAGAGTACTTTCCCTGTCTTAGTGAAAAGTAAGAAATCTAAACTCACCAGCACCCCCGCATGTCAGAGCATTGTAAAAAAAGCGATCGTAAAGAAATTACAAACAGTTTACCCAGAAACGACTTTTCCTGAGTCAGGAGAAGAAATGGTCATTCAGTGTTGGTTGGAAAATGATGAACTGATTGTTGCAATCAATACGTCGGGTGAGGGACTCCATCGTCGTGGATATAGGCAGAATGCTCTTCACACAGAGACTCCTATGCGAGAGAATTTGGCTGCAGCTTTGGTAAACTTAAGTGGTTGGGAGAAGGAAATGCCGCTTTATGATCCATTTTGTGGTACCGGCACTATCCTGCTCGAGGCGGCAATGATTGCGTATAATATTGCACCAGGTCTGGGACGTTTTTTTGCTTTTGAAAAGTGGAAAATGTGCGATACGGATGAATGGGAGAAAGTACGGAAAGTGGCACTCGAAAGTAGAGATGAAACAACCAAGGTGACACTTATTGGCTCTGATCAAAGTCATGAACAGATTAGCTTGTCACTAGAGAATATTCAGACACTAGATATTCCACCGATCAAGCTTTTTGACCAAGATATTCGTAAAGTTTCGCTAGAAGGTGTGGGTTTTAAACCCACCAGTACAATTGAGAAGGGGATGATCGTTACCAATCCCCCCTATGGCATAAAGTCTGATGCCAAGGATATCGAGGAAATTTACCAAGCTCTGGCTCGTAGGTATCATGCATGGAAAGGGATTTCCTGGCATATATTTACTGCCTATGAAAATATTGAAAAGGTTTTTGGTCAGGAAGCCAAAAAGCGCCGAAAACTCTACAATGGCGGAATAAAATGCTATTTATATAGTTTCTAAGCATGAAATCCTATGTATAATGTTGGAATTAACTTAGAATTTAGAACACTTCGACTCGCTCCCTCCGAAGGTTTACCTGCCTAAGGCAGCGCCAAAGGCGACCAGGGCGGGCAGGCAGCGCAGGCTTAGAATTTTGAACTATTGTGTTCTCTGCTTCTGTATTTCTGCCAAGCGTAATTTACTGAGATTGTGTACCAGTTGAGCATATTCCTTATCTTGGAGGAGATGTTTCTCCATGCCCTTAAGAGCTGTCGGATGAGGAATAGCTCCCTTGGTTTCATCTATCGCTTTTTCAATGTGGAATAAGCTTCTTTGAATTTGCTGAATATGATCTGCTTCCAGGAATGATTTCACGACAACATAATCAGCTCCATGACTGAATAAAGAAAATCCTTCCCGGCCTGTGTTAACAGTCGCTATATAGATAGGATGATGTTTTCCTTTGATTGATTTCAGGTGATGAAGGAGGATGAAATTGTCCTCGATATTCGGCAGTAAGGATATTATGAGATCAGCCTCAGCGATATTCAGCTCATCAAATATTTCTTCATCTTCCACATCTCCAAAGATACAGTTGATTCCTCGAGCATCAAGGTCACGAATTACATCTGGATCATGATCGACAACGATAAACTTTTTGCCGGTTTTCTCAAGAGTGTCCAATAATTGCTGCCCACCGCTACCACAACCGAGCATGATGATATGGTCAAACAGTTTCTCTTTGATATGTGCATGAGAAGAATATTTTGATTTGTGTGAGGGAAAAATATCGAGGAATTTCTTGAGAACATCAAAAAGTTTCTGATTAAAACTAATCATGTATGAAGAAACAGAAATTGTGAGAATTGCGATCATACTCACGAGCGAGACAATCGTATTATCGACATGATTGAGCACAGCGCCGAGAGTGATCAAGATAAAAGAAAATTCGCTAATTTGTGCAATGCTGAGTCCAGCAAAGAATGAACTTCGCTTATCAAAGCCTGTAAGTCTCATGATGACGAAAACAATAATCGGATTGCCAATGATGACGAAGAGTGAAAGTACGAGAAAAGGAACAATAAGATTTGTTACTGAGGCAAAAACCATACCGGCCCCGAGAGTGACGAAAAATGTTGTGATGAAAAAGTCGCGAAGAATTTTCATTTTTGTACTGATCTCGAGGGCATAGGGAAGATTTGCCAAACTCAATCCTGCGATAAATGCTCCCATTTCTCGTGAGAATCCAAAGTATTCCGAGATCAGGGCAATAACGAAGCACCAGCTCAAGCTAAATAGAATCAGTAGTTCAACCGAGCTTGCAATGTGGTTGTATATCCAGGTTAATGGTCGCTTTAATAAAAAGAGGGTAATGGTGGAAAGAATTACACCCTTGAATAAGAGTATTCCAAAATTAATGAGCACTGAACCCTCGACATCTCGGAAGCTATTGAGAAAAACTAGACTGAGTATAGCGACAAAGTCTTGTACGATGAGAATACCGACAACGATTTTGCCGTAGAGTGAATTGAGGCTTTTTTGATCAGAAAGGAGCTTGACGGCAATTACTGTACTGCTCAGGGTCAAACAGAGAGCTATGTAGAGACTCGCTACTGTACCAAAATGAAATAATTGTGCGATCAGAAATCCTGCAAGTCCCGTAAAGATGATTTGTCCCATACCGATAGCAACTGCTACTGCCCCAAGTCCTCGAATCTTTTCAATATTCATTTCTATGCCGACAAGAAAAAGCATGAGCATAATCCCAATACCACCTACCACATGAATAAACTCAGTATCTGTAATAAGCCCAAATCCATATGGACCGATTAAGATTCCTGCCAATATGTAAGCCAATACGAGAGGTTGTCTAAAGAAATAACTCAAAGTACCGATCGTAGCAGCAGCGACAAGGACAATACCGATATCGGCAAAAAGTGACATGGATATTTTGTTTTTGTTCCTTATATTTTAGCATAAGCAGGACATTTGTGATACTTTGTGTCATGTAAGTAGAGCTATGGAATTGATTCTTATTGTTATTCTAGTTATAGCCGTTTTCTATCTGATTTATCAGAACAGCCGTTTTGGTAGGTCGGTTCAGGATGACATGAAGACGACAGTCAATTGGACCAGTGATCAAATCAGAACCAGCAATAGTCTTATTGGTGCAGTGACAGAAAAACTGACTACGATTGAAGAATCACAGAAACAAGTTTTACTGCTTACCAATCAGATGCGAGAACTGGAAATGATTTTTAAAAATCCTAAGAAGAGGGGAATTATCGGTGAGATTATGTTGGAAGAGCAATTGGCTGAGGTTTTGCCGAAAACTTCGTACAAAATGCAGCATCGATTTAAGGATGGAATGGTTGTTGATGCGGCTATCAAAGTGAGAGATATGATTGTCCCTGTCGATGCCAAATTTCCTTTGGAGAATTTTGAGAAAGAGGGCAGAGAGAAGGAGTTTATCCGAGATGTGAAACTGAGAATCGATGAGACGAGCAAATATGTCCGTGAAGCCGAGCATACAAGTGGTTTTGCTTTTATGTACATACCGGCCGAGGGGATTATGAGTACACTCTTGCATCATGATATTGTCCAATATGCTTTTGCCCAGAAAGTAATTCTTGTTTCACCACTCAGTTTTTTTGCGTATTTGCAAACCGTAATTCAAGGACTCAATGCTTTAAAAATTGAAGAAAAAACAAAGGACATTCTTTCGCATTTGGCCAAAATGAAAGTACAGGTGCAAAATTGGCAAGTGAGCTTCGAAAAGGTGGTGAAATATATTGATTTTGCCAAGCAAGCGACAGAAGATGCGAATAAGGATGCAGAGAAACTCAAAGGAACGATCGAGAAAACTTTGAATTAGTTCAAAATTCTAAGTTCTAAGTTCTAAATTAAATAACAACTTAGAATTAGAATCTAGAATTTAGAATTGCGAAATTGCATTGATTTTATTTGTTTGTGGAGTTAGCATGCAGCCCGCAAGTTTCATTATATTTATGCGTTGGTATCAGGTGAAAAAATATTGGATGTGGATTGTAGTTATTATTGTATTGACGACTTTCTTGAGTGTCAGTGTTTTTAATGCTCGTTTATTCTTTTCTGTAGCTCAGAAGTTCCAAGATGGATTTTCGGTCACCAATGTCAGCTCTGATAGCGATATTTTTATTGTAAAAATTGACGATAAGAGTTTGCAGGAGTTGGGTGTTTTCCCATGGCCCAGGGGACTTCATGCCAATATGATTCAGCTATTGGATGCGGTAAAACCAAAAGTGATTGGTTATGATGTTTCTTTCCCCAACCGCTCTGCAAGTAGTGAGCAAGATGCTTTACTATCTACAGCTTTGCAAAATGTACAGACTCCGGTAGTGCTTGCTCAAGAACTACGCAAATTTACTGACGAGAAGGGGCAGATTGTCGCTCAAATCAATGATGTTCCGCTTGCAAGTTTTCTTGGGAAAAATGTTCGTACGGGATTTATCAATGTTTTCCCTGACCAAGATATTTTTGTGCGCCATTTTCCACCAAGTGTCGTATATAACGATAGCAGAATTGCAAGCTTTGCCGAGAAAGTTGTCTCAGTAATCAACCCCGATGCTGCTAAGAATATTCCTGCTTCTGATGGATTTTTCCCGGTGTACAATCTCAATCGTTATCCAAGCTTTTCATTTTCTGATATTTTGCAGGGAAAAATTTCTCCGGAAATATTCAAGGGTAAGACTGTCTTGGTAGGAAGTACGGCTGCTGATTTGCATGATGAGGTCAATGTTCCCAACCAAGACAATAAAGTACCAGGAGTTTTCCTTCATGCACTCTATATTGATAGTATACTGAGTAATCAATTTTTCTATGAGGTTTCCAGTGGTAGTTCGTTGTTCTTATTGCTTCTTGTCATAGCTTTGGTTTTTGCAGCTAAGATATTTTTTCGAGCGAGTGTTGATTGGATCATGAGTTTTATACTGCTTATTTTGATTGTTGCTCTACCATTTTTGCTTGTGCAGAGATCTTTGTTGGTGCCACTGTTTTACTTTGCTATGGCCTGGCTCCTTGCAGTCATTTTTGGTTCTGTCTTGAAAATTCTTTTAGTGGAGCGTGAACGAGAGCAAATCAAGAATTATTTTGAACTTTATGTGAATAAGGCGGTAGCCGATGAATTGATTCGTAATCCTGAAAGAGCAGTATTGGGTGGTGATAAGCGTGAAATGACCGTGCTTTTTTCAGATATTCGAGGATTTACATCGCTGTCTGAACAGATGTTACCACAGGAGGTCGTAAAATTTTTGAATGAGTATCTCAATATGATGACCGAGGTGGTTTTGGCCAATGGGGGAGTATTGGATAAGTACATCGGGGATGCCATCATGGCATTTTGGGGTGCTCCTTTACCGCAGCAAGATCATGCAGTGCGTGCGGTCAGAACTGCTTGGCATATGCAAAAAACCTTGAAAGAACAGGGACAGGATATTCTGAGGGACTGGCCGGATTTTACACAGCTAAAAATTGGCATCGGTCTCAATAGTGGACTTATGTCAGTCGGCAATATGGGATCAAAGCTGCGATTTGATTACACCGTGATCGGTGACAATGTAAATATTGCATCTCGGGTTGAAGGACTTACCAAATATTGGAATGCCGATATCTTGATTACTGAAGCTACCAAGAAATTGGTGCAGGATCACTTTCATTGTCGTGAGCTTGATCTAGTGCGTGTGAAAGGACGAAATGAGCCTTTGAGATTGTTTGATATCTGGGGGGAAAAGAATGGCAACCATGTTGATGTACAAGCTCAGTTGCTTCTTTTTCAAGATGCATTACACTACTATCGAAGTGGCCAGTTTACCGAAGCGACTCAGAAGTTTAGTATATGGAAAGAACGCGTTCCAGATGATAAAGTGGTTGATGTTTTCATCAAACGTTGCCAGGAATTCCTCGCCGATCCTGAAAAGGCTAAACACTGGGACGGAATTATAACGATGGAAACGAAATAATTAACAATTGAAAATTAAAAATTAACAATTAAAAAAACAAACAAAACATAAAAACATTGATAATTGTTAATTGATAATTTTAAATTATTCTCATGTCGCGTTTTACTATTTTTATCCTTGTTGTAATCGTTTTAGCAGCAGCAGCTGGTAGTTTCTTGTGGCTCAGAGGAAGCAGATCTTTACCGGAGCCTACCCCGACGATCACTGCTACACCCAGTCCAACACCGACAGAGACTCCCATAGCAGAGACAGCCGCAATACTTATCGAAGAGGGGAAAGTGCAATTAACTCATGAGAATAAGGACACTTTGGTTGACGAACAGTCTGAAGTATATGTTGGAGACAAAATCGTAACTTTTGCTGATTCCAGGGCTACGCTTATTTTCCCTGACAATGATGTTTTGCGTCTCGATAATAGTACGGAAATAACAATCCTTGCTTTGGTTTCATCGGATACGGAGGCAAAGGTCAAAATCGAGCAACATAAAGGCAATACTTGGTCACGAGTAGAGTCTATTTTGGACAAAAAGCGTGAATACTCAGTCGAAACTTCGACTTTGGTTGCTACCGTACGTGGCACCGTTTTCAATGTAGATACGGCGAGCAGTGATGAATCTTGGGTCGGTGTCACAGAGTCCACCGTAGATGTAGAAAGAAAGGAAGATAAGGAGCTACTGCCTGTGTCTGCCGGCAATTTTGCTTCAGTGAAGAAGGGCTTGCGAGGACAGCTTGCTAAAATACTCGCTGAAAAAATCGATGAGAAGAAATTGAGTAGTACATGGTTTAAGGATAATGCTTCCAAAGATGAGAAAATTAAAGATTTCCTGACGAGGATCGGTAAGAAAAAATTGGAGAAGAATTTCCTAAAGAATAATCATAAGATGTTCTTTGAGAAGATTATCAAAGCAAAGTTAAATGGCACATTGAGTGGCTCGCTACTACCGACAACTGGTGTATTTGATCCCAAAGTTGCTCTGCATTATGTACTGACGGGATTTGTTGCTAGGAACGAGGCTACACAAGTAGAAGCAAATATGATGGAGGCTGATCCTTATGCCGAGGAACGAGTGATGACAATGAAGAACAATATTGAGATCGCAAACTTTGTATTTGAGTATCTCAAGCGCATCAGGTCCAGTGAGCCAATTTCGGAAAGTACGGTTACTCCGAGTCCAAAGCCGACATTTACTGAGGAGCCCACTTCTCAGCCGACGCCAACTCAGGACCCCCAGGAGACTGTAGATCCTACATATTTTAATCCGCAGTTTTACTATTACTTTACGCCACCTCCGACACAGGAGCCGATCAAATAATTCTAAGTTCTAAGTTCTAAGTTAATTCTGGACTCAGCACTCAGAACTGCTTGTGGTTTTTTTGTGGTATAATGATATGAAAACAAAAATAAACATATGCCAAAATTACGCATTGAACACTTATTTCTTAGCCTTGTTGCCATCCTGGCTGGTGTTGGCACAGTGATATTTTCTGGTGCCTTTGTACAGCAAGCAAATGTCGTTACAACGACAAAAGACGCGAGGCTACTCACTGCTGGTAATGGCGTTTCTATCAATGATGTATTGCTGTCTTTTCGTCTACACGAGGGTGAGATGCGTGATTTACTCAATCGCGCAGCCAATTTTAACAGTTCCAAACAAGTCAGTGACTATATCGATGATGTCACGAATATCTATAGTGTCTTACTCGATCAGGTACAGAGTCTCTACAATGCTCCATTTGAGGTGATTGTCGAAATGCGCCAATTGCTCAGTAGTATTGACAATCTCCGCGATGTTGCGACTGATTTTATGCGTGATGATCAATTTTTCTTTGATGATGATCTGGTGCGTGAGCTGAATCGTATGAATCGTCGTATGGATGGCAAGTCTTCGAGTATTCAAGAGCTTCTTCTTTTCCTCAATCCTCTTGCTTTTCAGGCGAGTATCAATGATCTGAGTGACCAGTTTAATGAAATTAATACTAAAGTATGGGGACTCAGTCTCAATGCTGATGATGTGAATACTGAGGATGATATCAATGAAACCAAAACACAATTACGTCGCCATTTTTCTGATGTTGAGGATATTGTCCGTCAGTGGTTGCTGGGTGGCAATGATCGCATACAATTGCAGGATCAGGTGGGTAATTTCAAAAATACCATTAATCAGTTCATGAATGATTTGGACCGAGAAGTACCTTCGTATTTGTCTGAAGAGCTTGATGAATTACAGGATTTTGTAAGTGAAAGACTCTATGATATCGGGCAACTATTTTGGGATCCCGGCCTTTATACGCCATATACATACTTCGTAGGGCTACAGGATCAGGATATTTTTCTCCAGATCAATCGTATTCATTCGCTCTACCGATCTGCTGTACATCTGAGAGATGATGCTGACAATGTCCTTGGTGATGAATTTCGTGATTTCCGTAGGGATATGCTAGACATTGCTCGTGACTTGCTCGGTGAAGTGGAGCAAATATCGCCCTTTACATCTCTAGAGGGCTTTCGAATGCTTGCGGATGAGATTCAGAGAGTTGAGGATGCTCTTGATGATGCCTTTGATATTCTTGTTGTAAAGGGGCATGGATTCACCCAGAGTGAAGCAAATCGTCTTGAGAATGATATGCAGAATATTCTCGATGATGTCGATAATCACTTTAATAGTCTTGCTCGTCAGGCTCATGGCACTATGCTCAAAGAAGCTCGACTCCAGGAAGCTTATGATCCTGTAAACTTCGTTCTTGTGAACAATATCATGTCAATGAAAGCAGACGGACTCTTTCACGAAAATGATAATGTGAGCAAATTAGAGCTCATCAGCGCGATTATTCAGGCACAACATATAGATCCAACACAGGAAACAAGTCCTGTCTTCTATGATGATGTCCCGGCTCTTTGGGAGCAAACGGTTGCTCTAGGCGTTCGAAATGGTTGGGTCTTCCCGCGATCAATTTATACATTTGGTTTGACCGATTATGTCACACGTGCACAGGGACTCTTTGCGGTCATGCAAGCGTATGGGCTTCCTACATATCCTGCCGGTCGTCCTCAGACTTTTGTTGATGTGCTTCCCGAGATGAACTTTATAGAGCTCGCTCGACAAATTGATTTAGTAAATGGTATTGCGCCAACACTTTTTGCTCCGGATCAAGCTATGACTCGCTATGAGTTGGCTTCTATCCTTATGAGAGCAGCTGGATTAACTATTATATAAGTTTGAAAGGAACTTAACTTTCTGTAAAGCGTAAACTCAAACAAGGGTACCTAAAAATGGTATACTTACTAGAAACAAAAAAATAAAAACACATATATGCCATCCCCAAGCACACCCTGTATATCTCCTTTGCCGCTCAATCTTCCAGGTATGAGTTTCACCATCCCTACGATGTCCCAAGGACAGATTATTGGGTTTCATGTGAGTATCTTTGTGATGTTTGAAAGTGAGTCATATCTCACTGAGCGTAAGGAATATGACTCCCAGGGGAATTTACTGTGGCATGTCAAAAGAACTTTGGCATCGTATGAAGGTAAGGAAGTGTTACCTCAAGAAAGTACTATAGTTTACCGCGATGGCACGGTTGTTGTTTCGAAGAGGCAGTACAATGAAATGCTCGAGTCCAGTGTAGAGTTGCTCTATATCGATGGTGTCTTACAAATGGAAAAAGCATATCATTATGTTGATGATAAGCTTGTCACTGTTGATCAGACACTGTATACATTGAGTGGTGATTTTTCACGACGTCAGCAAGATACTTTGGTTGCCAAAGAAGGGAAGATGTATGCCAGGAGAGCTCTTCTTGATAAAGCAGGGGGAGTCATCCAGGAATTTCCCGAGGTTCTCACTGAAGAATTATCTCTGTCTGGTTTGGCAATCGATCTGTAGTTAGGGTTTGATTAATCAAACCCGTCCTCCTTGGTTGAGGCATGATTAATCATGCCTGTTGCTGTATTTTCCGCCTTGATGATTTCATGATACGTTGAGGGTGCAATATAGTGGAACCGATGTTTATAATTATTCGGATAGATAAAACTCGTGAGCCTTTTGTCAAAACAGCCGAAGCTCATTATGTAAGGTTGCTTAAGACTCTTCGTCTGCCGTTAGAGATTCGAACTCTCAAGGGTAATAACGATGCTAAAAAAGACACGGCTATGATTGTGCAAAAGTTCTATGAAGAGCAGAACGTATACATTCTGTCTGAAAGAGGTCGAGAATATGATTCTATCAGCTTTAGCAGATTGATCGCTCCTTATAAAGAACAAAATCGTGATATACATTTTATTCTGAGCGGACCTTTCGGTTGGTCAGGTGATTTCCCCAAAAATTTTAAACAGTTAAGCTTATCTAAGCTTACTTTTACTCATGAAATGAGTTATATCATTTTGCTAGAGCAGCTTTATCGCGGTATAAAGATTACGAAAGGACAAAAATACCACTATTAAGATGAAAATGGAGGAAATAAGATGAAGAGGAATAAGGAACAAAAAAAACAAAAAAAGAAACCTTCATCTTCATCTCATTCCTTGTTCATGTCTCATCTCAAAGAAGAAAAATTATTGTGGCAGAAAGGCTTTAGCAATATTGCCGGCATCGATGAGGCTGGGCGTGGTCCCTTGGCTGGTCCTGTAACTGTTGCTGCGGTAATAATGCCAATCAATTTTCGTTCTACGAAGATTGATGATTCCAAGAAATTGACTGCAAAACAGCGTGAATATTGCTTTGGGCTTATTTGTGAAAAAGCTTTAGCATTCACGATTATTCATGCTTCAGTGACGACTATCGAAGAAATCAATATTCTCAATGCCGTGAAGCGCTCTATGGTACAGGCAGTAAGAAAATTGACGAGTGTGCCGGACTTTGTGCTCATTGATGGTATGAATATTAATGTACCAGGCATTCCTCAGAAAGCGATTATCGGTGGTGATGCTATCAGTCAATCTATAGCGGCAGCCTCCATACTGGCAAAAGTCAGCCGAGACCTCTTGATGGTAGATTTGGATAGCAAATATCCACAGTACGGTTTTTTAGAACATAAAGGTTATGCGACGGAAAAGCATATAGCTGCTATTCGTCGATATGGCCCTTGTCCGGTGCATCGAAGAACCTTCCTTAAGAAGTATGGTTATTTCCATTCGAAACTGCCTGACCGTACATCTCAAGTAACGTTAGAAGAAACACTGTTATCATTGGGGCAATGATGATACCCATAGCTCCAAAAGTGCCAACACCCCCAAGTACTGCAAAGAAAATAACAATGGCGGGCAAATTGGTCTTTCCACGCATGAGATAAGGGCGGATGAGATTGTCGATCGTGCTCACGAGTAATGCTCCCCAGAGAAGAAGGAGTACGCTTTTCAAGTAAGCTCCACTCACAAGAAGAATGATAACCGCAGGGAACCACACAAAGGCTGTCCCGATGAGTGGAATAAGTGCAAAAAAGGATGTCACAAAAGACCAAAATAAAGGCGAAGGGAGATCGAGGAGCACAAAGCCAATTCCTAGCACAGCGCCTTGTACAAGTGCAGTCAGAAAAGATCCCTTGAAAATGGCCTGGCTTACATCAGTAAATTTCTCTGTAAGGACAGCTTCATTGCTGGAAGATATGGGACTAAATTTCCCGATTTCTTTCATGATCGCCTTACTATCTCTGATTAGAAAATAAAACATCAGGAGAACAAAGAAAAAATTGAAAAAAATAAGAGACACACTTGCCAAAATATCTCTACCACCTTCATATACCCAGAGTGACACAGCCTTTACCTGATCTGCTAAATAACTCTTGATATCGATAGTGCTGAGATCTACATACTGTGAGATATAATTATATCCATCACGAAGCCAAGGATATCGTTCTGGATCAAAGAGGCTGGTGAGTGCGCCGGATTGTATCTGCTCTCGAATGAGATTGTACGTGGCAAAAGACTCTCTGGTGAGTGCAGTGACCAAGAGTGTGGTGGGTCCTATGACAATGATTATAAATGTCAGCACACAAATCGCAGCACTTAGGTTCGGACGATTCGTCTTTCGCATCAACCAATTATAAAATGGCTTGAGTATGGCAGCTGAGCCAGCCGCAATAATAAAGTCATATATAAATGGCGCATAAATGAGATATGAGATGTAGAGAGTGAACAGTACCAGAATAAGAATGAAGTTCAATTCATGCTTGGGACGTGAAGTATCCATAAATGATCATTTAAGAAAAACATCGCCAGTGTACATGAGTCCTTTTACTTAGGCTACACATGGCATTATTTTTGTCTTGATTGTGCTTTTTTCTTGGGTAAAGCTTTGAGTTCTTGTGTCAGCAGATCGAGACTATGTCCACAAAATTTACAAATATGATGTGTGTTCTGCCACGTTGTCACATGATAATTAATTTTGAGCATAGTATTCGTCAGTGTGAAGTTCTCGTGAGCAGAGTCAGAAAATTGCTCTAAAGTAAGTCCAAGATCGATGATTTCCTGAATTTTGGTGTTTTCCCCGAGAGTGGAGTTGTGCTGGACAATGTCCCGAAGCAGAGAAAAATACTGATAGATGATCTGTGGCGACATCTTTTCCAATTGAAACCGAATATAGAGAACAAAACAAAGTTCAAAGAGCTTTCTCTCCATAAATTCATGATTGCCAAGACACAACTCATAGGCCAATTTATGTGTGTAGGGATGCTTATCCTGGATGGTGTTCAGTGTTCGAATATGTAGTCTTGCTTGCATCATGAAATAGGTTATCTAAATTTAAGATTATCGACTGAATACAAAAAAAGTCAAATACGGCGAGGTGACTTTTAATGAAAATTTAATCTATGTGGCTAGAACAATCTCACTATGTCTTGATAGGTGATGCTGATCATGAAAAGCAGTAGTAGTGCCATGCCTACGAGATGAATTTTCCCTTCGAGCAATTTATTAAATCTTTTGCCGATAATTGCCTCCAAAAGGACAAATATAAGCCGACCACCATCGAGAGCTGGGAATGGAATGATGTTGATAGCTGCCAAACTGATAGAAAGTAGTGCTAGAAGCTGCAAGAAAGGAATAATGCCTATTTTGCTTACTTCCGAAGTGAGGCGGAAAATACCGATTGGGCCGGTGACATCCTGGCTGATTTCTAATGTACTAAAAAGTTGGACAACAAGGGACCCAAGGCCGCGGAAAGTGTCAAAAAGAACCGTGAAACTGTCACTTACGCCATAATACAGAGCCTGGCCGACAGGCAATTGCACGGTGTTAATTTTGATCGCATCAGCATAAGCTATACCTATGGTCTGATCTGCAGGCATAGCAGGAATTGTGCGCACGATATTTTCGTTACCGTTTTTGAGCTCCAAGGTTACCCCCTGAGGTTTTGCCTCTTCCAAAAGAGTTTTAAACTGCTCACTTGAGGTGATGAGAGTTCCGTTTACAGAATGAATCGTTGTATCAGCAGGGATGGCATATTTCTCAGCGATGGAGTCCTTTTTGATTTCATAAATAGCAACACCCTGTTTTTCCAAAGCTTGCTCAAATATCGGTGAACCGGGTATGAGTGGTTGCATGCCGATGAGATAGCCTCCAGTGAGAAGAATAACTGCAAGTAGCATATTCATAAAAACTCCGGCACAAAGTATCAGCGATTTCTGCCACCAGGTTTTTGCTTCAAAGTGCTCATGACTGAGGGGGGCCTTGGCAGAACTGATGGGTGCAAAGTCGTTTTGACCATACATTTTTACATAGCCACCAAAAGGAATAGCATTGATAGCGTACGTGGTATTGCCCTTTTTGACTGACCACAGCTTGGGAGGTAATCCAAAGGCGAATTCTTCTACGCGCACTCCACATCGACGGGCAACCCAAAAATGTCCCAATTCATGAACGAAAACCAAAATTCCGATCAAAAAGAGAAAGCTCGCAAGTTGGAATATAAAACTAAAAAGAGTTTCCAGCATTCGTGATTATATTGTCATGATTTCTGCCGATTTTTTTTCTACCAATTCGTCGATAGTCTTATTGTGTTGATCGATAAGTTTTTGCATTTCTTTTTCTACATAAAAGTAAATATCTTCGGAGATTGTCCCTGCTTCTTTTTCCTTTTTTACATCTGTAAGTCCCTCATGACGTGCATTACGGAGTGTGATTTTGCTCTCTTCAGCAAACTCTTTTAAGGTTTTGATCAACTCCTTGCGTTTTTCCTCAGTTGGCTTGGGAATAGCAATGCGGATTATCATGCCATCACTCTGAGGATTGAGTCCCAGTGGTGAAGTAATGATAGCTTTTTCAATGGCAGTTACGAGACCTTTGTCCCAAGGCTGAACGCTGATAGTACTGGCATCGGGAGTATTGATTGTTGCTACACTTTTGAGTGTCATCATGCTGCCATAACTTTCTACCATCAGATTTTCTACCAGGGCAGGGGAGGCTCTTCCAGCTTGAATTTGAGCGAATTCACTCTTGAGATGTTCGATGGTTTGTTTGGTAGCAGTCTCTAACTTTTGTATGGCAGGATGCATATGAGAGATTAGTTAATTGTAATGCTAATAATTTTTATGTCCTGTACTGGACGGTTTTGTAAGCGGGAATTATCTCTGATTGTAGGTACATTAACTATCTTATCAACAATATCCAATCCCTCTATCACTTTGCCGAAGACAGTGTGACGATTGTTGAGGTGATCATTGCTGACAACATTGATGAAGAATTGGCTGCCATTGGTATTAGGACCGCTATTGGCCATGGACAATGTGCCTCGATCATTAGTTAATCCGCTGACAAACTCATCTGCAAACTTATAGCCAGGTCCACCACGACCATCATTGTAGGGATCATCATCTTTTGAGTTTGGATCACCGGTCTGTGCCATGAAATTGGGAATAACACGATGAAAGAGGACACCATCATAAAATTTGTCATTGGCTAACTTAACAAAGTTATCAACAGTTTTGGAGACTTTATCTTTGAACAGTTCAATTTTGACAGTACCCATGCTGGTTTCTAGTGTAGCGATAGGATTCATGGATGAGGGATTAGATGGAGATGAAGGGGAAGGCGTGGGGCTTGTAGGCGGCACAATTGATTGTGCCGGTACGGAAGGGGAAGATGAAGGGTTAGGGGAAACACCGCAGGCGGTGAGTATCAATGTGCTGATTGCTATGAGAGAAAGCGAGCGTAAACCCTGTAGAGAATGCATGATTTAAGCGTTAAGAGAGAAGCGAGCAAAACGTTTGATTTGAATATTTTCACCGGTTTTACTGACCATTTCCTTCACGTATTGCTCAATAGTAATGTCAGTGTTTTTAATAAAAGGCTGAGTGAGTAAAGAAACTTCTTCAGTAAATTTTTTAAGCTTGGCATCGACAATCTGCTTCACTATTTCTGGCTTTTTGCCTTCATTTTTTATTTGTTCGGTGTATATCTCAGTTTCTTTATCGAGAAGCTCTGCAGGAACCTCTGAAGGAGAGAGATAGATGGGATTTGCTGCTGTCACATGCATAGCCAGGTCTCGACAGAAGTTTTGAAAGTCATCAGTACGAGCGACGAAGTCAGTCTCACAATTCACTTCGATCAGACTTCCGACTTTTTGATTTGAATGTATATAGGAAAGGACCAAACCCTGAGCTGCGGTGCGGCTGGCCTTTTCTCCTGCCTTAGCAAAGCCCTTTTTGCGAAGAATCTCAATGGCTTTTTCTTCATCACCCTTGGCTTCTTCGAGAGCTTTTTTGCAATCCATCATACCAAGACCCGTCTTGGCGCGTAATGCATGAACTTGTTGTGAGGTAATCATATGATTTAAGATGCAGATTAAAAATGATATTCGTTGGGACATGATCAATTATGTCCTTACTACTTCTGTGCTGGTTTTGGAGTGGCTTTTTTGCGTGTATACGAATTTTTCACCTCTTTATCTTCTTCTGCTTCTTTTTCAGCTATGTCAGTTTCTGCGACAACGATCTGATCAATGGGTTTTTCTCCGACTTTTTGCTTTGGTTTGAGTGATTCACGTTTCTCTGCTGGGGGTGTATAGGCTTTGCGTCCTTGGATTATTGCATCACTGACTGCAGCAATAATAATTTTCAAAGATCGTAGGGCATCGTCATTTGCCGGGATTGTATAGTCGACCAGTTCAGGATCGGCATTGGAATCACAAATGGCGACAACAGGAATATGCATCTTATGGGCTTCAGCTATGGCAAGATGATCGCGAACTGCGTCGGCCACGAAAACCACATCAGGTAAATTTTTCAAAGTTTTAACACCCACGAGAACTTCATTTAGCTTGATGATTTCCCGTTTGAACATCAGTGCCTCCTTCTTGGTATAATTTTTTGTTAACTCACCACTCTCAACATTTTGTTCCAAAGAAAGTAAATATTGCATACGTTTCTTAATGGTTGGGAAATTCGTTAAAAAGCCACCAAGCCAACGATTTGCCAGATAAGGCATATGAGCCTTTTCTGCTTCTTCTGGCAAAATATCAACAGTTTGGTTTTTTGTACTGACAAACAGAATTGTTTTGCCAAGACTGGCTTGAGTATAGAGAAAGCCCAATGCATCATTGAGCCTGTGAGCGGTTTTCTCCAAATCAAAAATATGAATACCATTTCTCTTACCGTAGAGATAATGTTTCATTTTGGGATTCCATCTTTGAGTGCGATGGCCGAAATGCACGCCTGCTGTGAGCAGGTCTTTCATTGAAAGAGACATAAACCTTGGGGTTAGCGCAATTCCTCGTCATTTCGTTACGTGGCCCTGAACCGGAGCGTTAGCGACTGGTTCAGGGAGGTTACAACGATCGGAGAAATCACTGAAATAAGCAGGAGAAGATTATAGTGACAGTTGAGAACTGTCAATTGATTGATTTGTGTACAAAAGTTTAAAGTGAAAAATTAGTAAATCAGTTCATTTAAAATTTACATCTTTCGCGATAAATTTAGTACAAATTTTATGTTTATATTGCAATTTTTTGAAGTTTACAGCAAAATAATCGCATCTTTAAAATTCGCCATGAAAAAACTTTCTCTTTTACTCGCGGCTACGTTATTCTTGAGTGCTTGTGACTTTTCATTCTCAACCACCCCACTTTCACTACCCACTCCTCCTCCTCTTTCTTCGCCTTCATTTTCCTCTACTTCTACACCATCTCCTACTCCCATTTCTCCCTTTCCCACTTCTGCTGTCACACCAACCACGATACCAACAGGTGAACCCAAAGGTTTGTTGGATTCGTCAGTACTATCCTTCGCAGATCAGTTAAGTTTATGCGTAAAATACAAATCTCAATTTATTCATTTGTTGACCGGAGAAACCTTGGAAAAGGAAATTTTGGGAATCATTGCTGGAAAATGTAATTATATCGAACAAATGCCAAATGGAGGTAAAATGGAATGTAAATACACAGAGAATGAGAGAAAGGCTGTATCTCAATATTACAAAGATGTGGAGGCAGCAGAGTCCTTTGGAACAGGTACAAACGTAGACCTTGGAAGCGGTAAACAGAAAACAACATATACAATAGACGGCAAAGAAGTAGAAAATCCTTTGCAAGAAGCAATGAATAATGGTGTGTGTGTAATTTCTGGTTATTAAAAATCGACAGTATACATGATCATAGCTGCAAATTGGAAACAATATTTGTCACCAAAAGAGGAAAATGAATTACTCCTTGAGTTTGGTAGTAGTTTGAAGCTCCATCCGAAACAGGAGTTGTGGATTTTCCCATCTCTGTATTCGCTCATGTGTCTGAGTAAGTTGGCAAAGGCTCTTGATATGCCAGTTACCATTGGTGCGCAAGATATAGCGCCCACCCTTGATGGCGCACTTACCGGTGGTATACGGGCCGATTTTATTCGCGGTGAGTTGGTTCTTATTGGACATTCTGAACGTAGGAAAATTTTCCACGAGAAAATTACTGATATCAAGAAGAAGCTTCAGGTGTCATTGGATGCGAATAAGCGTGTTATTCTGTGTGTTGGAGAAAAGAAGCCTATATCTGATGAAGAAATTATAGAACAATTGCAGACAGAACTCGATGCTTACAAGGAGGTCATTGATGGGAGAAAGGAACAGGTGATTATTGCCTATGAACCTTGGTGGGCGATTGGTGGTAACAAAACTCCAACAGTACAAACCATTCAGAAAGTTATTAAATTGCTCCACAAGTTGGGTTTTGCACAGGTACTCTATGGTGGCAGTGTCGATCCGCACACCATTGGCAAAATAGTCTGTCCTGAGTTGGCTGGCTTCTTGATCGGTCGGGCTTCAACGACGGTGACTGTATTGCAGGCGATATTGGACCAGCTAACTGAAATGTAAAATGTAAAGTGAAAAATGCAATGCTGCGGGAAAACAATTTTAAATTTTACATTCTACATTTTAAATAGTGGCTCCAATCCCGGTAGCGTCTCTTTCTCTAGAAATTCCAGCATAGCGCCACCGCCGAGTGATACAAAGCTGACTTTTTGAAATTCTGACTCAGGTTGTAATGCCGCGATGGTATCACCACCACCGATGACACTGGTGATCCCAGTCTTGGTTACTGCATGTAGAATCGAGATATTCCCTTGGTTGAATCGAGCTTCTTCATATTTTCCCAATGGCCCCGCCCAGATGACAGTTTTGCTTTTTGAGATAATCTTAGAGAAAAGCTGAATGGTTTGTTTACCAATGTCGAGATTTTGATTGTCATTTTCCACAAAATCTACAGGCAAGGTAATTTTATCGGAATATGAAGCGAGTAACCTTTTGCACATATCAAGCATATTTGATTCACTGTAGGAGTTTTTGATGTCTTTGCCTTGCGCTTGATAAAAGCTATTAGCACAGGCCCCGCCGATCAGTATATGGTCAACTTTCGTAGCGAGATGCTTAAGAACACCGATTTTGTCGGAGACTTTTTTCCCGCCGACGATCAACGTGATGGGATGCTTTGGTTTTTTAAAAATCATACTGAGATGGGAAAACTCACTGTTCAAAGCTAGCCCAGAAAAGCACGGCAAATATTGAGGAATGCCGACTGTCGAAGCATGAGCGCGATGGCTGACTGAAAAGGCATCATTTACATAGATATCTCCAAGTGAAGCCAATTTTTGAGCAAACTGAGGACTATTAGCCTCTTCTCCAGGATCAAAGCGAAGGTTTTCGAGTAAGGTTATGTTACGTGTCTCCTGATATTGATTCAGTTCTTGGAGGGGAATGTTATTGGTCAGGAGCAGTTTTTCTATTTCATGAAGGATATTTTTAAATGAGAGTTCAGGAACCACTTTTCCTTCGGGTTTACCCAGGTGGGCGAGGAGAATAATATGTGACTTTTTTTTCTTAAGGAATTCTAAAGTTTGTAAGTGATTGGTAATACGACTGGTATCAAGAATATGACCATTTTCACTTAATGGTACATTGAAATCGACACGTACAAGAACTCTTTTTCCCTCAGGTAATGAGTCATCAATTGTTCGGAGTGTCTTTTGCTGAACGATCATCTGTTAACTTAGAATTTAGAACTTAGAACTTTGAACCAATATATGAGGTAATATCAGCCAGTCGTTCTGAGTAGCCCCATTCATTATCATACCAAGCAATAATGCTCACGAGGGTTTTATCAATAACTTCAGTAGATAATGAGTCGATAATTGCTGAATATGAGCTTGCTTTGTAGTCACTAGAAACCAAAGGTTCATCATTTACAGATAAATACTTTTTCATGCTACCATTGGCAGCTGCGCGGAACATTTCATTTACTTCTTCTTTGGTTACCTCTTTGTTTACTTCAGCTACGAGATCCAGAATAGAAACAACACTATTAGGAACACGGATAGCAATACCATTGATTTTGCCTTTCAGTTCAGGAATGACTTCTATAGTTGCTATGGCAGCACCAGTTGTTGTCGGGACTATATTGGTTGCTGCCGAACGAGCACGCCTCAGGTCTTTGGGGTGGGAATTATCCTGCAAGTTTTGATCGTTGGTATAGGAGTGAACCGTACACATGTAAGCATGTTTGATGCCGTAAGCTTGATTAAGCAGATAGGCAATAGGAGTGAGACAATTGGTCGTGCAGGAGGCGTTCGCTATGACGGTGTGTTTGTTCGGATCATAGATTTGTTCATTAACTCCTAGGACAATTGTTGCATCCATGTCTTTTCCGGGAGCAGAAATAATTACTTTTTTTACTCCGCCATGCAGATGTTTGCTGGCACTAGCTTTATCCGTAAATAAACCTGAACATTCGACGACAATATCTACATTCTCTTTGTCCCAAGGAATCTGTGCTGGATCCATGACTTTGTATACGGCAATTCTTTTTCCATTGACCATAACGGCATCATGAGTAGCTTCTACCGTGCCGGGAAAGGCACCGTATGACGAGTCATGTTGGAAGAGAAAAGCATGACTCTCAGGATTTGATCCGGAATTAATGGCGACCACTTCCAAATCCGTTCTCTGCATAGCAATGCGCATAAATAGTCGTCCGATACGACCAAATCCATTGATACCAATACGAATCTTTTTCATATGTGTTTTTTATAAGACTATATAAATTATAACATAAGTGAGAGCTTCTTTAGTATGCTAATTTGGATTATCGATTGTTGAGAAATACGACAGATTATCTCTACTCGGAGGTAATATGCTCAAATATTTCTTCTGCTCTTTTGAGCACATGCGAAGGGAATTTTTCTTTATGTGCAATGTTGAATGCATCGCTGTCTGTTACAGGAGACGATGCAAGGTGATAACCAGCCTGTAAGGAAATATTTTCCGCTGCAATTCTTTTTAAATTACCTCTGTTTATTGTTGGACGATAATATAGGCCTTTTAAAGAGTTATAACCGTCTAGATCAGTAATTCTTGTTAGCAGTGATTCGTGGGTAGAAATAATTGCTCTTAGTCGCTCTTTGGTCATGGCCTCTATTGTTGCCCAACCTAAAGCCAACAAATAGGCGGAATTAGTACCATGGTATAATTCATCAAACAGACCAATGCTGTTGGGTGTTGCATGTTCTAAGAAGTCTATCATGCATCGGATTTGGGCACGAAATGTGCTGACACCTTCGTTTAGTTTGTGTTTAGTGTCGAAATCGTGGAAGATACGATCGCAAAAGGTCATGACTGCAAAACGAGCTGGGACTTTCCGGCCCATATGTGCCATATAGAATTGTTCAGCAATAGTATGCATAAAAGTAGATTTTCCGCGAGAATTGGCACCGGTGAGAATTTTTACCGTGCAATGTGCATCCATATGAAATTGTTGATAGGGTTGAAAAGCATTTTCGCAAAAGTGATTTAGCAACAACTCCCTTGTCATTTTATCGCAATTTCTTTCTAATGAACTTTCTATTTTTGACTTTGTGATTCCTTCTTTCCAGAAATAATGTTCACCATAGTGGTTCGAATCGGCACCTTTCGTGATGATGCCATTTTTTACCAGAGATTCTTTTAGATTATGTTGTGATGAGGATATGGGAATTGCATGTTTTCTATCCCGTATATTGGTTCCAAATTCTGGATGGATAAAATCATGAAACTCAAAAGTAAGTCCGTCAGGATTACTAGCAACGATATTGGGAATTTTTCCATAATGGTCTTCATCAGTCTTTTGAATTCTGTAAACATATTCCAGTAACAAACCTATCGAAATAAGTTCGTGTATGTGAGAGACAAGGTTCAACGAATATATTGATTTCTGCTTGGCTAGGAAGGGATTAGTGGTTTCAATAAATAGTGGTTGAAGTTCATTGTGTATTTCTGAAAAATCAACAATTAGTCCACATTTCTGGGATGAAATATTGATTTTAACTTTTTCAATGACGTCCAGGATAAATTGTGATTTATAAATAATTTTGTCTATCTGAGAGAAGCGCGGATGTTTTTGTAGAATAAATTTCAGCTGTTTGAGTGTGGCAATAAGTGTAGTTAAAAATTGCAATGCTCCATAATATGCATTTGCATCAACCCTATATTCAGCTGCTAGAAAATTGTATGTTAGATTTATTTTATTTCTTAAATTATCGTTCAAAGGTTTTATTCTTTGTAGTTCATGAATCAGCTGAATCAACTGAAAATCATTAAAGCAGTTTTTTTCCACCTGCCGAATGAAATTGTCAACAATGTCTGTGATGCTATTATGATCTTTATCTTTGGTAATTATTTCACTCTCTTGCTTCAATCTGTACGGAATGAGAGGTCGAGGCAGAGTTCCATTTTCCCCTGTAGGTCTCTCGTGAATGTAGAACGGTGTTGCTGAGCTTTCGTATGGTGTTTGAAAATATTGAAAATATTCCTGTGCACGATCATGGTTCCTCAGGGAAAAAGGAGGATTCGGATTTTCTAATGAGAAGTATTTCTCAGCACTGACAGTTAGCATATATATGCTTATATATAAATATAAAAGCATATACTAATGACGAATAGTAGTAATGTCAATAATTAGTTATATCGTATAATTTGATGACAGGGAGCATGCATTGACAGTTGGTGTATAATGAATCAGTATATGACATCAATAAAATATATATGTCTAAAGATTCATTAGAAAAAGGCGGTTCAATTGTGTCGGCTAAAAACACTCGTGATACAGTGCGCGCTATTTTGATTCCTACAGTTCCCTTTCCTGATGCAGTACAATCTCTTGTTTTAGCTCATGAATCTCCCGTCGATATGGCGAGACTGATTGCAGATAAACTCGCAGTCATTGCAGAGGATGTTGTTGATAATGGAGAAAATAAAGAAACTCGGGTTGAGGCTGCTTTTCCTAACTCTCAACAAGAAACAGTGATGGAGCGTGTGGAAAAGATAGTAAAGATTGATGGAAGCGAACGTCTAGTCCTTCTCTATCAACGAAAAAACTATTTTGTATACGTGAACGGAAAAATAGTTATGAAAGCATGTGTTGATGAACTGAAAGGTGGACGCAAACAAATCCGCAGTAATGATTATGATGGTCGAGGGAGAAAATTTTATGATCGAAATGTCATTGATGGTGTACAAAGGTCTCAAGCAAATACTGAATATGATGGTGATTCAGAAAATATCATTGGTTATGCCCAAGATGTCTATGATCAAAAAGGAATCTTGGTAGAACGAGTTATATTTAGGGCTCAAAAACTACCTCATCAGGCTTCGGCTAGCGGCACTCTGCCGATATGGGAAAGTACTGTCACGCTATATACGTTTGAAAATGGTACACCAATGAGTGCTACTCCGAAGGCTTTATCTACGGGTACAGATGTATCATGTATGTTTCAAAAATTTCTTGAGCAAGTCATATGGCCTCGTCAGGATGCTATCCCTGCCGATAGTCCCTTAAAAGATTCTTACGTCCCATTGGTTAATCAATTAAGACAAGGATATTAAGCCGGTTTCTGTTTTGACAAAAACGTTCGTAGTATCTAAACTCCAACTGTTAAATTTTTCTATGAAAGCAGATATTCATCCTACATATTACAAGAAGGTCATTGCCACATGTGCATGCGGAACTACGTATGAACTTGGTTCAACAATGGAATCAATCACTACAGAAATTTGTGCAGCTTGTCATCCTTTTTATACTGGTAAACAGAAGCTTCTTGATACTGCAGGTCAAGTAGATAAATTCTTGGCTAAGGTAAAGAAAGCCACTCAAACAAAAGAGTCTGCTAAAGCTGTTAAAGAGGAAGTGAAACCAGAAGAATTACTAGAGAATGTTGAAAGTCAGGCTGTCTTAGTAGAGACTGCAATGCCGGGCGAAGTGGTTGTCCCAAAGATAGAAAAGAAGCCTGCTACGAAGAAGATTGCTAAAGCTCCAAAAGCTAAAGCACCTGCTAAAAAGACTCCAAAGAAAGTGGCTGTTAAAAAAGCGGCAAAGAAACCTACAGCTAAACCTAAAAAAGTAGCTAAGAAGACAAAGATCCCAGTAAGGGCGCAAAATCTTGCGCCCCGACTTAGCGCAAAGAAGCCAGTAGTAAAGATCGCAAAGAAAGTTACGAAGAAGCCCGTGAAATCTGCAAAAAAAGTGACCAAAAAGAAAACAAGTAAAAAGTAACTCTGCTAAACATGTTAAGTAAACTCCTTGCACTCAGACAGGAGTTTGCTGATCTGGAAAAACAGTTAGCAGACCCTGCGATATTCAAAGACCGGAAGAAACATGCAACCATAGCTCGACGTCATGCTGAGCTTGCTTTGGTGATGGAAGCTGGGGACGCTTATGAGAAATTGCTCAAGGAAAAAAATGAATTAGAGAATATTTTAGCTCAAGAGAAAGATCCGGGTATGATTGAGATGGCTCAGGCTGATCTTGTTAGTATCAGTGAAAAGATTACCTCTCTGGAAGTTGAGTTAAAGAGTCTCATGATACCAAAAGATCCCAATGATGATAAAAATACCATTGTGGAAATCAGAGCTGGAACTGGTGGAGATGAGGCGGGGCTTTTTGCAGCTGACCTTCTTCGTATGTATACCAGATATGCTGAACAAAAAGGTTGGAAAGTAGAGC
>Ga0209431_10000653_pt1 | contig 29040 bp, 20 predicted proteins | sample RifCSP13_3_FD_184021 | JGI IMG/M metagenome (GOLD analysis project Ga0209431, IMG submission 184021) | Soil microbial communities from Rifle, Colorado - Rifle CSP2_sed 13_3 (SPAdes) (version 2) | ecosystem: Environmental > Terrestrial > Deep subsurface > Rock core/Sediment | place: Rifle...
AAACCAAATTATATCAGCGTAATGCCCTATCACAGACAACTACCAGGTTCTTACCTTAATCAAGCCTCAGTTGGAGGTGCAGGTGGATGGGTATTAGATTATTCTCCTGGACGTTTAGCAAATCTGAACGAACTGAACCTTAATGAGGCCAATGGTCTTGTCAGCAACGCTGCAGCTGGGTCTCCCGTACCAAGGCTAGTTTGGGGAACGCCTGGTGTTAGTCCATATTATAAAGGAGGAGCAAACTTGATTACCCTTGGAGGTTCTGGTACTCCTCCACCACTTTTAGCTTCCGCAACTGATGTCAGCTGGGATGGCGATGCCATTGCGACCGAAGCCTTTTCAAACTCACGGAAGGACATTAACAATTTTGGAATATTTGGATGTATGGCATCAACTAATACCATACTTTCTGATGGTAACGACTGGGCAAATTTCGACTATAGGATTGGGGTTAATACCGTTGGAACATTTGGTGATGGGTTGAGCATAGACGAATTAAACGAGGAACAACTCCAGCAAATCGAACTTGCTAATGCCAATTATGTGATTATTCCACCACCTGCAGCTGATGGAACAGAAACTCGAAACAAAGGTTCACAACTTCCAATTAAAATTAGACTTCAAAACCAAAACGGAGAAGACATTACATATGCTACTATTAGCGCAAAGTATTACACGAATCTAGATCCAACAATAAAAACAATAGGCTCAGCTACATTTAGCAGCACTCTTGGCCATTATCAAATACCATGGAAGACTCCAAAAGTAGCAGCAATATACTATGTTAATATATATGTAGAAAGCCTAATTCCATCTGGTCCAGATACCCTTTTAGTTGATCCAACTAATCCTCTACTGGACAATAACAACGTTCCAATAACTATAAGGGTAACACTTAGCTAGTCGACATGACTATGTTTTACAAAAAACAAGTTTTGTTACTTTCTTTAGCGGTTATCACTCTTTCATTATGTGCAATGCCAATACAAACCAGCCTTGCAGCATCACGCACCATCCAAGTTGGAGGGACTGAAACGATCTCTATCACATACAGAGATATTGGTAATCTTGATCCAACTCCAGAACCTGTCATTTCTCTTGATAAACCATTTTATTTTCCTGGTGAAACTGTAATCGTAACCCTAGATGATTTTAATGCCAACTTGGATCCTTTTGGAATAGATACAGTATCTGTCCAAGTAAAGACTGAGACAGTTGAGCTGAGCGAAACTGATCTAAACTCCCACATATTTGTTGGCAATTTCATATCACCAGGTAGCTTTCAAATAGTGTATTTGCCAGATCCTGTTGAATCAGCTCGTGCACAGGTAACCCTTGGAGTCGAAAACCCTGGTAATGTCATTATAAGTGATTATATCATAGACGAAAATGAATTAGCCAATCTTACATTTACTCCAGTTATACATGGAATTGATGTCCAACTTGCAGAAGGTGCTACACTTGATGGTACAAACGCTGTCGTAACACTTTCTTATGCGAATGGTGACTTTTTTGAAGGTGACGATAAAAGCCTATTACAAATGTATTATAGATCAGGACCAGATTTTGGTTGGAATGTAATAACACTCTTTTCTGATCCTGATTCCAATAATCAAGATGCTTTGACTATAACAAGCGATCCCGAAACTGCCTTCATAGAGTTTCCAGTAACTACCGGTCAATATGTATTAGGTTTTGAAACAGGTTCGTCTGGAGGGGGTGGAGGAGGCCTGATACGACCAGGACTGGTACTTAACTTACTTGCTGGACTGCCAGGTGGAGCAGGAATTGATAGGTCTCCACCATCTTTGAATTTTGGTACGCAAACAAATACGCAAGATGGTTTTGGGGGGATATTAGTGACTGATAACAACAATTCGTTTCCACTAGTAATAAACGGTAAAGGATACTATCTTCCTGCATTCTCAACTACTATTGAGCCAGTTAAAGTAAACACAGGACAAGATGTGTCCCTTACTCTAACATTTTTGGAATCTACTGGAGTAGAACATGTTTCAATACATTTTGTAAATGAAGATAACAATGAGATGACTAATGATGATGCTGTAATCACCTTTGACAAAGATAGTGTGACAAAATCTGATCCGCAAGGAATACTATCTGATGATATTGCATTTTCAAAATCAAAAGAAGGCAACAAGTACTCATTTAACTTTGGATTTAGTTTTGACCAACCAGCAAACAGACATCTAATGATTACAGCATGGGACAATAACAAAAATTCAGGAAACACCAAAGTCTTTAACGCCTTTGCAGTTTCAGGAAACTCAATTCCAGAAGAAGGCGTTGGACATATGATATATCTTGACTTGGGAGCATTCTATATCGCATCAGATGGAATCATTGACACTAGTGAAAAGGTGACTGTAGCGCAACCTGTGATTGAATATGATTATCCTGATTCAGTTGGAAGGATAGAAAGACATGATGGTATTATTTATGATAAGATAGCAGATGAAAAGACAAGGGCAAGCCAATTAATGATATCAAAGTTTAATCTTGACACAGAAACATTTGTTGCAGATGATGAGATAAAACCATATGATTCATCAAGACGTGCAGCAGAGCTAAGCTTGTCAAGTGTAGGTCATAAGATACGAGACTTTACACTTACTCCAGAAGAGAATAAAGAATTGATAAAAGAACTCTCTTGGCTAGAACATCTAAAGGCACAAAAGATTCTTGATTCATTATATTATATGTATAATAATTAGATCTGAAACAAAATTATTTTTCTAAAGAATTTTTTACCACTGGAATTGGTATGCATCAAAAGATTTTAGATTGGTCTTTGACCAGCTGACAATTGTCTTGTCATCAAGATATTTCACCACTGGATTAGGTGATGCATATACTCGGTATCCAGTTTCTGCATCTACCCGCAGTACCCGGGTTTTAATCTGATTTTCCTTGGCTATGGAAAAAAGATATGTAAATTCTTTGCAATCTGAAGCTACTCTGTAGTAAAAGCTTCTGTCAGGTTCTTCCCAGTCATATTCCATCTTTAGAGTCTTGGTCTGTTTTGGAAGCATTGGATTTCGAAGCTTGACATTGAACTCCTTGTGTGTTGGTTTGTTAGCATCAACTGTAACAATTTCAAGACTGTTTCCTCTTTCGTCTCTTACGGTGACATTCAAGTCTTTGAATTCTCTTTCTTTGTCGCCGTCTATGATATAGTGTACCTGTTCCTTTGGTTCTTTTGAGATGTTTTCCAATTTCCAAACCCATGTGTGATGAGTTAACATTGTAGAAGGTTCGGTGACATCAAGGACAATGTCTATAGTTCGAAAAGCAAAGTTGTAGGCAGGTTTTACAAGTTTGTCTTCGGTAAGTTTTTCAACCTTCTTACTTCTTGGTGCAATTCTATTTCCAAACCCATCTCCATAGATATTGTAAAGCTGTAGTTCTTCGCCATGTTTTATGTGGTAATCTCCAATCGGATGAATTATCTCCATGTATTCAGGTGATAGCTTGCGTGTATCTTCTGCAATCCTTGCTGATGCAAAGATGTTCATGTCTCCTGCCAAGTCCATGACACGTCTTGTTAGAATAATTCCAGGGCCCCAAACATTGTCTTTGTCGTTGAGATCTTTTACTAGATAAACTGGACCCATATCAATTCCAATTCTAATGAGCAGTTTTTCCACACCGCTCCTTGACTCATTATACCTGTTGAGGAGTTTGTGCAACTCGATCGAAAGACGAATCGGTTTTTCTGGACTGTCGCTAAAACCAATTGCCATCCCATCACCAGTAGGCAATATTACAGTAGAAGCAGGATCTCTCTTGCCAAAAGTTTCAGTTCTTGATATTAATTCATTTAACACTACGATTTTTCTAACTTGGTCTTTAGTTGGTATCTTGGGGTTAGAACCTGCTACGATGTCAGTGAAGAACCAATGAAATGTCTTTGTCAGAGTTTGGACATCTTCAAAACCTTCAATGTCGTCTCCCCTCAAACCCTTTAGAAGATTAGAGACAAAATCATTAGGGAGTACTTTTAACATCTCAAAACTGTTCATGGAGGGTTTTACTTGTGATTTCAAACGATGTTTTTTTACTTCCTGCATTAGCCAGTCCTTGCCTCTTTTGGTATCATTGAGTATTGCAAGAATCTCAGCAATTTCATTAATTCTCTGAATCATCTTGGAAACGTTATCAGATTTTTCTTTACTAGTTTCCACAGTGAACCAAATACGTCATGTTTAATAAATAATATTCTTCAAGTTAATTGTCAAGTGATTATTTTTCTTAATTATTTGATAATTTTGTTAGAAAAAAGCCAAAACACACACAATATCAATCTTCATTCTACCTACGATCGAACACCGCACAGGTGCATTATGTGTAGGAAATAAACCACCAAAAATTACCTTTTTCTAAAATGTAAAATCTCTTACATTAATGTGAAGACTGCTAAGTGTCTACCCACATGTCCTTGTGAGCAAATGAATTTGTTTTAGGATCATAATGACTTATCATTCCATAACAACTCTTTCCTGCAAAATGTTCGTATACGAAATAAAGCAAAATAAAAATATCTGTACTGCCATTTTTTGCTTTTTCAATCAAGTCTGAATCTATGAAAAACCAATATCGTTTTTCCATGTTTGGTAAAAGGGGACCAAGACTAAACCTTTCAAGGTTCTCTGGATTTTTTACAAGATCTCTTGACATCATTTCCGTATTCATCTTATACATTGCAATAACATCAGAAGCTGGAATTTCACCATAGTTTTTTATCTCTATTGCAAATTGATGGCGATTATCAGCTGTTGACATTGGTTTAATGCTATTTGTTGGACCTATCCATGGCCTGAATCTATAATTTGTCTGAATTCGGGCATTTTTGCTTGATTCTTCCAAGTACTTTATGGTTTTCCAAAATAAAACAATCAGAAAAATAGTACCAAATGTATTTAATATTGCAAATATTTGTTCTATCTGATCTAATTCAACCATCGTTGTATTCTAAAATACACGTCTATTCAATTTTGCGGTTTAACCATTTTACAATTGAGACATTATGTGTTTAAAACGGTAATTAAGATTAGCGTCAAAGTATGATGTGCAGAAATTAAGGGCATGGTAAGAAAGGAAAAAGCTATCTAATTTGACACCCAAGTGTACAAAATCGGACAGTGATTCAAAATACAAAAATACCGAGGAATTACACCTAGGATATGTCTGGATCTAGAAAGATGGAGATTGAGGGAATTTCTCCTTTCAAGTTGCCATCTGGGGTTTTTGAAGTCCAAATTGCGCTATGTGACTCTCCTCCATCTGCCCAAGAAATTACGAAAAAAAGCTTTCAGTCTATTTGGAAAGAAAATTTTCATCTTAGAGTAAAAGATAAAAAATTTAATCTGGTTTTAGGTAGCGATAAAAATCCCATACCCGATTTTATTTTTGATCGAAACTCAATATGGATAGTACTTACTGATCAGTTTTCTTCAACTAATTCTGTCTTTGAAAATGAAATCTCTGCAGCACATCCAAAAAAAGGAGCCGAAGTTCGTGAAGTCCGTGAAACTCCGATTCATAAAGAAACATTTGGACATCCTTTGCAAGGAAAATCTGGTCCGTTAGGACCGCCTGGTCCTCCAGGTCCTCGAGGACCAATGGGTCCATCAGGTCCATTAGGAGATAAAGGATATCAAGGTCCTCCAGGTCCATCAGGAGATCAAGGACCATTAGGTCCACAAGGTGACAAAGGTCTTACAGGTCCACAAGGAGAAAGAGGCGAGCCTGGTCCGCGAGGTCCAGTAGGTGACAAAGGGGACAAGGGAGACAAAGGTGAACAAGGTCCACGTGGAGACAAAGGACTGACAGGTGACAAAGGTCCATTAGGTGACAAGGGTGACAAAGGTCCACAAGGTTTGCCAGGAGAAAAAGGTGACAAAGGTGACAAGGGTGACAAGGGTGACAAAGGTATTACAGGCGATGTTGGTGTTCCAGGTGACAAAGGTCCAACAGGAATTCCTGGTCCACAAGGTGATAAAGGAATTCAAGGACCTATGGGTGACAAGGGTCCAAAAGGTCTTCAAGGTGGTATCGGTGAAAAAGGTGAAAGAGGTCCACACGGTCCACAAGGAGAAAAGGGATTAACTGGTCCACAGGGTCCACCAGGTGACAAGGGTACACAAGGTCCACAAGGAGAAAAGGGATTAACTGGTCCACAGGGTCCACCAGGTGACAAGGGTACACAAGGTCCACAAGGTCCTACTGGAGAAAAAGGTCTTACAGGAATTCCAGGTCAACAAGGTGAAAGGGGGGCAAGGGGATTGCTGGGTCCATCGGGGGAACAAGGGCCAAGAGGTTTACAGGGTCCACCAGGTGACAAGGGTCCACAAGGTCCACAAGGTACACAAGGTGAAAGAGGCCTACAAGGTCCACAAGGTCCACCAGGAGAAAGAGGCCCACAAGGAATTCAGGGAATGCAAGGAGAGCGAGGCCAGCTAGGTGAGCAAGGTCCTACCGGTGAGCTAGGACCAAGAGGTGCACAAGGTCCTCCAGGAGAACCTGGTCCACGAGGTCCTCCAGGTCCACCAGGTGACAAGGGAGTTATGGGATTTTCTGAACAAGAAAAAGTACTGGTAACACAACTACTTGAATTACTCACTGCAAAAAATGTCATTACTACAGAACAACAAATAAAATTGCTAAGCTTTCTTTACTAAGTATACTTCAAATAACTGTAAATCAATTTTACAATGGTGAGCCAATCAAAAGACAAAATTGACTTTAAAATGCTAGATCACGAAAGAACAGGCAACGAGTTTGTTTCCTTCAAGTTAGAAGATGGCACAATAGTCAAAGTCAAAGTTGATCTGGACCGCGTAGGAATCGCAACAAATTACAAAAATCCTGATGGAACCCCACACTATGCAATTAATACTTCAGTAAAAATTTCTGTAATTCCTAGCGAGAGAAAGTTTACCGTAGAACGAAATGCCGTTAAAGGAAAATCATCCTCGCCACCTGGACAAATGTTTAGTTAGTAAAAAATAATGATAAAAATTTGAAAGTTACCGCATAAAATGCTGCGATAACATCATGTTTTTTTGTAGATCAGAACTATCGTCGTCTAGCCGATCTTCGCTTTGCAGCTTTACGCTTTGGAGCTGATCTTTTCTTAGCAGCGGGTCTTCGCTTTGCAGCTTTACGCTTTGGAGCTGATCTACGCTTTGCTTTTCCAGATCGCTTTTTTGTTGCCATTAAAAAACATACAGTTTACTTACTTTTCTATAGTTAAACTAAAAAAAATTACACCAAGTACTAGATTCTGTGTCACAGAATTTTTTTAAAATTTGAAATTTGTGATCGCAATTTTGATCAATACACAGCTTCAGCTGATGGTCTTCTACCTAACAACCAAGATTTTTTCCCACATTGTGTGCATTTGTATTGTCTTCTACGTTTGTATGTCGGAATTTCAGGCATGAAAATAATTTCTTGTTTTGTTTTTGCCATGCATACCGTGCACCAACGATTTTCAAATTCCTGATCCATGATTCTAAAAGATGATCGAAACAGAAAAGCTTTTTCTCAAGTACCTCTAGCTTTTATTATTGTAAGAACATCTTCATCTTGCAAAGTATGATGTATGCCAACTCTCTGACCTCCAAATTTTACACTTTTTCCCCAGACTAGAGCATATCTGAAATCTTTTCTCATATCTCTGTGTAGCTTGTTACATATGTCTAGCACAGTGGAACCATCTCTTGTTATCAACGGCTCATCATAATCGGTTTCTCCGCCTTTTGGTCTCATGTAAATTCTGATAAAATCAAGTTTTTCGTAAATGGCATCCTTGAGGGCATTGATGTTAATGTCAGCGTCAGCAGATATTGGAACAATTTTTGATTTTATGTTTGACTGCAATTCATTTAAAAATCCCTGATTTACCAAATCAATTTTATTCATTACTGTAAGTGATTGAACATATGTTTTGGTTCCAGAAATATAATCAGTTAATTGTTCAGAATCAACATCTTCTCTGATTAGTACCCTGCCATTGTTAAAGCCATATACACGAAGTATGTCTTTTAAAAGACTTTGTGACATTTTTGTCAATGGTACTTGTTGACTGACAGATATACCCCCGTCTGCAGTTTTTTCTATGACAATGTTAGGAGGCTTTTGATCTAATCTTATTCCAATGTTGCCAAGCTCAGTTCTTATGACTTCTTCATGATATGGTTGAAAGACATCAAGAATAATTAAAACCAAATCTGCACTTTTTGCAACAGCTAAAACCCTTTTGCCCAACCCCTTTCCTGTTGATGCGCCTTTTATTATTCCAGGTAAATCAAGTACCTGAATTTTTGCACCGCGATATTCCATCATGCCAGGAATTACAGTTGTTGTTGTAAATTGATATGCACCTACTGCAGATTTTGCATCAGTAAGTTTGTTTAACAATGTAGATTTCCCAACACTTGGCAATCCAAAGATAACAACAGTAGCATCACCAGTTCGCTTGATATCAAATCCTACCGAACTCCCAGATGATTTTGATTTGAAATCTTCTTGTTCACGTTTTAGCTTTGCCAGTTTCGCTTTTAATAATCCAACATGATGTTCTGTAGCTTTGTTTATCTGCGTCTTTGACATTTCGTCTTTTATTGCTTGAATTTTTTCTGGAATTCCCAACTTTATCTCACTTGTTGTTCTGATTTACCGAATAAAACTGTATTTTCTTTTTTGATATATTGAATCCTTGTAATAGGTATCGTCTCAAAGTTATCAGATTCTTTAAGGAATTCTGGCAATGTAACCTCCTTTACAATATCATAGTCTAGGTATCCTACAAGATATGATTCTGGGTTGTCTGCATACATTGCTTTACTGAAAATCTCTGCCAACTTGCCTTTTCTAGCCATAAATTTATTATGATAAATTGCTATTTTAGCTGTTTTCTATTTAATGGGGAGCAGTTATTATGCTCAATAGAATATCTGACTTGATGCAAGAAAAAATTTTTGCAGTTGACATTGATGGAACAATCACCGAAAATGGTGCAGGGCGAATACATCTTGATGCCTTAGATGCATTACGTCATATGATAAGACTTGGTCACAAAGTCATCTTTGTGTCAGGTCGATCTTCTGTGGAAGGATACATTCTGTCTGTTTTTGGGGGTATGACACGCATCGCTGTTGGGGAAAATGGTGGGGCTATAACTTTTGGTCCATCCAATCATAAGCTCTTAGGAAACAAGGATGAATGCATGAAAGCATTTGAATTACTCAAATCAAAAATTCCAGAGGCCAGAGAGAAACCAGTATTTCCTAGGATGACTGAGGTCGTATTAGAACGAACATTTGATTTAGAGTTGGCAAAAAAAATTATGAAAGACAACAACATGCCAGTAGATCTCTCTGATAGCCAGTATGCAATTCACATTAATTCAAAGGGGATTAACAAAGGAAGAGGGTTCTCTGAAGTCCTGACCATGCTTTCTGCTTCTCCTTCTGATGTTATAGCAATAGGAGATAGTGAGACTGATGTTCCACTGTTTAAGATCTCAGGACAAAGTATTGCACTTGGCAATGCAGTAGAAAGCGTGAAATCCCAGGCATCTATGACTGTTTCAGGAAAAGCTGGCGATGGGGTCATAGAAGCACTTGAATACATTGCAGTCAAGTTAGCAAAGGTGTAGTAGATGACTCTGCGACTCTTACTTGATGAAATACGATCAAACATACAACAAATATGTTCAAAATTAAATTTTCCTGAAATTAAGTTTGAAGTATCTGAATCTTCAAGGGCAGAGTTTGGTGATGTAAGCTGTAACGTTGCGTTTTTACTTGCAAAATCATTAAAGAAAAAACCATTTGATATTGCAAAAATTATTTCTGATGAATATCAAAAAGTTCCAACCAAGTTTGTAAAACATGCAGCTCCACATACTTCCGGATATGTGAATTTTTTTGCAAACTATGCAGAATTAAATAACGCAACAATTTCTGCATCATCTTTAAAAAATTATGGAACAATAAACATTGGAAAAAATTCCAAGGTTGTAGTAGAGCATACAAGTGTAAATCCAAACAAGGCACTACACATAGGACATGTAAGAAACATCGTAATTGGTGATGCTGTAGCTAGAATTCTAAAAAAAGCACAGTATGATGTTCGAATCTTAAACTATGTAGATGATTCTGGATTGCAAGTTGCCGATATCATAGTCGGATTCAAGTATGGCGGATTTCCTGTGGAACCATCGAAAGATCAAAAATTTGATCATTATTGTGGTGATATAGTATATGTCAAGACTACGGAAAAATATGAAACAGACCCAAAGCTTGCATCATATAGAATTGAAGTACTAAAACAACTTGAAGAAGGAACATCAGAAACTGCCAAGTTTGCTAATGAAATCACAAGGCGAGTTCTTGCTGAGCAGCTAAAGACGTGTTGGCGTCTTGGTGCTACATATGACTGTCTTAATTTCGAGTCTCAAATTGTTCGCTCAAACCTATGGAAGATAGTATTTGAGAAGATGAAGGATATGCAACTCGTAGGCCTAGAAGAAGAAGGCAAAAACATTGGATGCTGGATAGTAAAATCTGAAAACGATGAGGAGGACAAGGTACTTGTTAGAAGTAATGGTATTGCTACTTACATTGCAAAAGACATACCTTATGCAGCATGGAAGCTTGGAATTTTAGAAGATCCATTTTATTATACAAAATATGCAGAACAAGCTGAAAATAAAATTTTGTGGGAGACAGTACTTGAAAAAAATTCAAACTCAAAGCTTGACTTTACCGGCGACAAGGTGATAACAATCATTGATTCACGTCAATCACGTTTGCAAAAAATAATTACAAAACTAATGTCTAGTTTCAAATCACAAGAAGGAGCATACGTTCATCTTGGATATGAATCAGTAACACTGAGTGCAGAAACTGCAAGGACATTAAACGTTGATTCAGGTGGAAAAGAAATTCAGATGTCTGGGCGAAAAGGAATCTATGTTAATGCAGATTATGTCCTTGATATTTTAGGAGTAAAAACATACGAAGAAGCAAAGAAAAGAAATCCTGAACTAGACAATGCAAAACTAGTGGAGATCTCAGAACAAGTTGCTGTTGGTGCGCTACGTTATACTATGATAAAACAAGATTTAGACAAAATCATAACATTTGACATGACTGAATCTCTGAGTCTTGAAGGTGATACCGGACCTTACATACAGTATGCTCATGCCAGAGCTGTAAGGATTCTAGAAAAAGCAGAAATGAAACCAAAACTTGATGTTTCATTTGCAAATCTTACTACAGACCATGAGATTAATCTAATCAAAATTATAGGAAAATTTGATATCCAGATAGAAGACTCTGCAAAAAACCTCTCACCAAAATTAATTGCACGGTATTGTTATGAACTTGCAGTCTCATTTAATGGATTTTATGAACATGTCAAAGTTCTAACAGCTGAAAACAAAGATCTGGTTAATGCAAGGCTGTGTCTAGTATCCAGTTTTAAAGAAACTCTTGCAAAAGCACTTGATATTATTGGAATTGCATCCCCTGACAGAATGTAATGTCACCAAGAGGTAAATTCTTATCCACATTAAATTAGCTTTACTTTCATGAAAAAAATAAAACAAAATTCCAATGTCTTGTTTTTTTATAATGATTCAAAAAAGTGGTTAATGAAGATTTCAAAAAAACAACAATTTCATACACATGTAGGAGTAATTGATCATAAAAAAGTAATAGGAAAAGAGTTTGGTTCCACAATTACTACAAACAAAGGCAAGTACATCTATCTTCTAGAACCTACCGTTCATGATTATGTTCTGAAAAGTCAGCGCAGCACACAGATTGTATATCCAAAAGATCTAGGATACATTGCGGCAAGAACTGGCTTACAAAGCGGGCAAAAAATTGTCGAAATAGGGACAGGAAGCGGTTCACTTACCACATTTCTTGCAAGTATTGTGAAACCTCGTGGTCATGTGTACACATACGACGTTGATCCAAACTTTATGGATATCGCAAGAAAAAATATCGAAAAGGCTGGAATGACAAAATATGTAACAATGGAAAAATTTGATATAAAAACAGCAAAGAAAGTTCCACAAAAGGATGCTGATTTGGTAATAGTTGACCTTGGAGACCCGTGGTCAGTGGTACCTCAAGCAAGAAAGATGCTAAAGGGAAGTGGAGCATTTGTTGCAATATGTCCTACTATGAATCAACTTGAAAAACTTGTGACCGTTCTACGAGAAAATGATTTTTTTGATATAGAATGTACAGAACAACTGGTTAGAACAATTGAGGCACGGGAAGGAAAGACAAGACACTCGTTTAGAAGTATAGGCCATACTACATACGTAGCTTTTGCAAGGAAAGTTTTCACACCCAGGGGGTACTTTAAGAAAAAACTTGGTAAGAATGACGATAGTGAATTGAATATTGAGGAAGAAATTAAATCTGTATAAATTGATTCATAACATAGGCATTAAAGAACACAAAAATTGGCAATTATGAAGGCCTTTCATATATTCCGCGGATTCGCAGACATTGAGTTCAATCCTAGTATTTGGGAACAATATGTGGGATATTATTTCGGATTATGGTTTGTTGCAACTGATATTATTTTTCATTTAGATTATGATTATGATATAGATTTTTTGTGATGATATTGTGAATCGATCCTTGCACGAGTTTCTGTGAAGGATTTGTCCCCTGAGATGACATCACTAAATCAATTCAATTAGAAATTGTTTTTGATCATTTAATTCAGATTTCTATCTTAGATAAAAAATAAAGTCCGCGGGTTAAACTTATCAAATAATAGAAAAGCTACGCAACTCTTTTAACTGTTGATTTTTCTCAGCTCAATAATGTTAATTATTTGTAGTTCCAAAATTGGAACAACACACTTATCTAAAAATTTAGAACAGATTGGAACATGTTGCATCAATCAACATATTTTAGTTCCGATTTTGGAACTATTGGTAGAACTATGTGTGGTTCCAAATTACAATTCCGACAGGAGATAATAATTTGAAAGCTACATCATCAGGTGATCTATTAAAATTATTTTTGATAATGGCTGTTGTAGTACTAGGCATTTTTAGTAATTCATCCGTATTTGCCATGCCAGATAATAAGGATAATTCAGGGAACGGCAAGATTGGAAAATCCAATCAAGGAAAATCTCCAAATCATCCGATTAATACTGATACCACTCCTCCAACAACGACTGCAGCCCCGTCAGGTGGTACATACACATCAACACAATCAGTTACACTGTCAGCAAATGAAGCAGCCACAATTTACTATATCACAGATGGCAGCACACCTACTTCCAGCTCAACATACTCCGGTCCAATCACAGTTAGTATCACCACCACACTCACGTTCTTTGCCATGGATTTAGCTGGAAATGAAGAGTTACCCAAGACAGAAACTTATACCATCAATATACCAGACACCACTACAGCAGATACTGTCCCAACAAATGAGGTGACAGCGGATGCATTAGAAATTGTTACATATCCAATTGTTCACATGCAGGATACTACTACAACAGGTGGTTATAGCACCTATTCAGGTAGGCCAATTCATGCAGAATATGTTTCTCCATCATCACAATTAGTTGGTGATCAAATAGATACCATTACGTTACGACTCTCACGGACAGGTTCACCAACTGGTGTTGCACAAATTGGTGTCTTTAACACTGATCTATCTGTAAAGAAATTATTTGGTACAAAAGATGTCGCTACAATTTCTACAAGTTACACTGATTACACATTTGCATTGGGTCTAACCGATCTGTACACAATCCAGTCTGGTGACAGAATAGGTATCAAGTATACTGGAGGAGACGGTGCTAATATCGTCAAGACAATGAGAGATGGAGATATCGCTGACCCATTTGATGGGACTAACACATATCGTGTTTACTATAACACATCTTGGGTTTCTTCATTTACAGCAGAGGATCTCTATATGATATTAACACAGACTCATGGTAGTACGGGAACTGCAATACCTACAATAACATTGATCTCAGATGTTAACCCATCTTCTTTTGGTCAGCCTGTTACATTTACTACAACAGTAACAGGATCTGGTGGGACACCAACTGGAACTGTAACATTTTTTGATAATGCAGCTAGTATCGGTATTGGTACACTATTTGGTAACACTGCAACACTTTCTACAGCAACACTTGCGGTAGGAACTCATGCCATAACGGCTGTATATTCTGGAGATACCAACTTTAACCCAAGTACTAGTCCAGTTCTAACACAAATGGTAGTTACCAACCCAACTCCCCCACCTTCCGTAGATGACATTCCGGCACCGCTTAGAACAGTTAACGTAAATTCAATTACCTCACTTATGAATGCGATAGCAGTTGCCGTCCCCGGTGATCATATTGTACTTGCAGATGGAGTTTATGATACGACGTCTTATCTGCAATCAAATGGCGCAAAGACACTGTTAATCAGATCAACTGGAACTGCAACCAACCCAATTGTGGTTAAATCTTCCACTATAGGTGGTGCAGAGATAAAGGGGCCAGCAGGCTTTGAGTTCAACACATCTTCATATGTCATCGTACAAGGTTTCAAATTCACTCATAGTCAAGACAATAGTGTTTTCACCAATGAGATGGCAGTCAGATGTACTGATTGCACACATGTTAGATTTACGAGAAATCATTTTGAGCTTACTACAACTACTAACGGTCAATCTGACTGGTTGGGAATTACATCCGCTGGCAGCATGTACAACCGTATAGACCATAATATTTTCGCAAACAAAGCAACCGAGGGAGTTTTTGTATTAGTATTGGGCAGCGGGGGGGTGGTTTCAAAGTACAACCAAATAGATCACAATTATTTCCATGATCAAACTTATTCTGGTGGAAACGGCGGTGAGTGTATGAGGATAGGCAACAGCGAGGAGGGTTTAAAGAATGCCTATGCCACGGTGGAATACAATCTCTTTGAAAAATGCAATGGAGATGTAGAAGCAGTGACAATTAAATCATCCAACAACACTATTAGGGAAAACACATTTAGAAATAACCAAGGCTCTTTGACCCTGCGCCATGGTAATGCCAATGTAGTTGATGGAAACTTCTTTTTGGATGGAAAAAATGGTTTAAGATTATACGGCCACAATCACAAGATAATCAACAATTATTTTGATGGTACTTTTGGATCTGGTTCATTGACCACTCTAATAATTGGCAGTGGGAGTGTTACTGAAGATCTCACAGTATCAAACAGCAAGCACAGCCAACCGCAAAATATTCTTGTTGCTTTTAATACATTTGTTAACAATCAAAACAGTATTGTTATAGGGGAACCCTTTAGGCCTCTTGCTCCAATTGATGTAACAGTTGCCAACAATATTATCAAAAGTGATTCTGGAAGACTAGTCAACTATAGGGCAGGTACAAACATCACATGGGAAGATAATATCATGTTTGGTTTAGCAAACAAGGGCAATATGCCTACAAGTGGATACACCTGGATTGATCCAAAGCTGGTCTTACAGAGTGACGACGTTTATAGAATATTAAATACAAGCCCTGCCATAGATAAAGAAAATCCAATCTCTTTTCCAGATATAGTAAAAGATATGGACGGACAAACGCGTTCAGGGTTACTTGACACAGGAGCTGACGAATTTAGGGCCGAGTCGGTGTTAAATTTCCCATTATCTCCTGGAGATATTGGACCTAATTCAAATTAATATAGAGTACTTAATATTCTCAAGATATTTTTTTGAAACGGATGTTGTTCTTTGAATACAAAAATGCATAATTTTACTAATCGATTTCCACAAATGGAACAAGATGATAAATAAATGAATGAAACTGTTCATACTATGGAGAATAGTAAGTTGTGTTTGGAACATTTTAATTTGATATTAGCAGTCTTACAATAGCGAGTTATGTTATACGAAAGAAGAAATGACACAAAAGTAGCCAATTGGAAGATTGAGGACATAATAGATATGTCGAGAAAGGAGGAATTTTTTGTGGAAGGGGACTTGGAAAAGAAAATAACCTCTATATCCTCTTTATGGGAAGCTTCTGATTCAGATTTGGCGTTTTGTTCTTCATCTAATGAATCTGCGATAAAACAAATTGAAGAATCTAATGCAGGCATCATACTGTGTAAAAAGAATTTGAAAGATTGTGTTCATCCAAAGAGAGGCTACTTGCTAGTATTCTTGGATAATCCAAGGTTTACATTTGTAGAATTTGCCAATAGGGTCCAAGCAGAAAAGAGTGGTGAAAAAAAAGAAACAAAAATTGCTCCATCTGCTGTTATTGCAAATGACGTTGTCATTGGTACAAATTGCTATATTGGGAATTTTGTTTCTATAGGAAAAAACTGTGTTATAGGAGATAATTCAGTAATACATGATAGAGTAACCATTGCCCATAATTGCAAAATAGGAAAAAATTGCATGATTCAATCCGGAGTAACTCTTGGAGAGGATGGATTCGCATATGAAAGAAACCAAAACAATGATCTTAAAAAATTTCCTCACATTAAAGGAATTATAATTGGAGACAATGTAGAAATATATGGCAACTCAAGCATTGCGAGAGGTTCTCTGATTGACACAATCATTTCTGATGGTACAAAAATCGATGCAATGGTGCATATTGCTCACAATGTCAAAATTGGAAGAAACTGCCTCTTAACAGGTGGAACAATAATTGGAGGGAGCGTGATAATGGGTGATTCTTGTTGGACTGGACTTAACTGTACAATAAAAAACAAAGTAACTATAGGAAATAACGTTATAGTTGGTGCTGGCGCTTGTGTAATTCGCAATGTACCTGACGGTGACGTTGTGGGAGGAGTTCCAGCGAAATCAATCAAAGACAAAATTTCAAGTGATGAACTCTTTCTGATGGCTGCACAAAAATAAAAGTACAAAGTCACAGAAGTATCAATTATGGCAATAATCAAGAGAGATAGTAAGATATTAAGAAATGCAAAACAATATTGATATACATAGATGATTGATGATCCTGATTTTGTATCTTTGGTGTGCCTACAAATAATTTATTGAAGCATTCACACGATCGCGGTTTTAGTTATTTTGAAAACTTTAAATCCTGATTAGAAATCTGCAAACAAAGCAGGCGAGATGAAAGACTTTTGAATTTTTCTAAACAACTTTTAGGTTAAACCTTACTACTATGGGAAAGGATCTATTCAGGATTATTTAGCAACGCATTGTTTTGATTTCTTCTAAATGCATCCAAATCTTTTCTTAATGAATTTAATTCATTCTTGTAAGCTGCGATCGCATTTTTGATTTCACTTAATTCTTTTTTGTTTTTTGTCCTTTTGGAATCGTTCTTAGTTTTATGACCATATTTATCATTTATTGGTGTGAGATGATTTTCTATTGGCAAAATAATAGATTTAGGATCCAATGAATTCTCTTTTGACAGTTTTGCGTTTACAGTATACATCCGGTCTTTGTACGTCTCATTTTCTCCGGTAATTGCAGAAAATGCATTCTTGTATGGTCGGTTTTGAATTTTTGCTTCCGTCACTTCTTTTAAATAAGGAGAACGTCCGTTTTTGAAAATCCTTTGGATTTCAAATGCCTCGCATAATCGGCCCGAAAGACGGCACTGTGATGCCCTAAATTTAGCGATTCCTTCTAAACCTTCGATAAACGTCCTATCTATTTGCGACTCGTACCTTCTAAGGGCGGACTTTTTAACTTGAAATGTTTCTGTTACATCCACAAAAAGTTGTGGATTAAAGGAGGACACGAGGCTGAGGTCTTCATAACAATATAATTCATGAACGGTGCGAGCTGCCGAGATACTGGCTCTGGCTATGGCTCTGTGGTCCTGATGTCTATCTTTTTCTGAATGAGTATAAACCACATCGATCTCGTTCTTTTTTATTATATTGTCCAAAAATGTAACTAGTGAACCACTTTCCCTTACATCCCCATCAGGAAAGTTTCCAAAAAATAACTTCATATCTATTTCTTTTGCTGAATCTTCCTGTTCTCTACGCCTTACGCCAACATCTCCGCCAAGTTCACCATTTGTTATCATGACGCCAAAAATCTTATCCCCATCAAAATAATGCTTTGCCAAAGTTGCAAAGCAGCCCATCTCAATATCATCTGGGTGGGCCCCTATAGCTAATACATTCATTTTGAAGCTAGTTCTCGAAGCTATTAGATAAATCATTTGTACCAAATTTGGGAAATTAGTCAACGCATTATGATCGCACAAGTTTTTCAAATTTTTAAAAATCGGCAAAATTCACGAAATAAATCTATCGAAATAATTGATTAGTAAACAAGTTTGTCATTCCACCGATGGAATTTAAAAAATAATTCAAATTTTTGATTAATGTAATTTTGAAATGATAATAAAAGACGTCAAAGTTTACTGATCTTAAAAAAATATTATTCAACATGTGGCAGAAAATAAAATTTTTCTGAAACAATTACTGCGCAGAGGTTATTCTCATAATTTTGTCAACAGTTTTTTTTGTGACATTTTCGCCATAAGGATTAATTTTTATTTTTGTTTCAATCATTTTGTTTATGACATCTATGAGTGGATCCTTTCTATCAAGTGGAAAAAGAATGTTTGCCTTTAATAAAATAGTTTCCCACCGTGCAGTTGAATGCCTTAAGGTAATGCATGGTTTTTTCAAGATTATTGCCTCCTCGGTAACACCTCCGGAATCAGTCAAGACTAGATTACAGTTCTTTAAAAGGCAAAGGAATTCTAAATATCCGGTAGCATTAATTGGAATGACATTATCTGGAAGGTTGATACCAAATTCTGAAAGGTTTTTTACTGTTCTTGGATGAATAGGAAATACCACCTTGTGTTTCAAGGTAGAAAGGTGTTTCCTTAAAAGCTCAAGTCCATCTTGGCTATCAACATTCTCTGGCCGGTGCATGGTCAAAAGAAGATACTCCTCAGGAAGGTTTGGTATCTTGTATTTTCCGCAGATCTTTGCCATTTCCTTACAAACATCAGATATCAGGTTTCCTGTAACAGAAACATTGTTTCCTACTCCTTCATAAAATAGGAAAGTTTTAGCAAGTTCTGTCGGGGCTAGCTTAAAATCAGATACCGAGTCAACGTAAATTCTTACCCTCTCCTCTGGAATAGTAATGTCCAAATCACGAATACCAGCTTCAAGATGAATTACTGGAATCTTCAATTGTTTTGCCGCTAAGGTTCCTGCCATCGTTGAATAGGTATCGCCATAAACAATAACATATCTAGGTTTTTTTTCCTTAAAAAAAATCAAAATTCTCTTTGTTAACTCCTCGACGCTGGAAGTATGACATCCAAGATCATAATCTGGTTGAATCCCCAGTTCATCGAAAAAAATATCTTTCATATTGGTGGAATAATGTTGTCCTGTGTACAAAAGACGATGGTTGGCATCTTTTTGATTGCTCATTTCCTTAACGAACTTGGTTAATTTGATAATCTCGGGGCGAGTTCCCGCTAATGTGACAATGTCCCCCTTTTTATGAACATTTTTCATGGGTATCAAGACTAAAGGAAAAAGTAGTCCTTATAATGCTTTCAACAAATGAACGAAAACAGATCAAAAGATTTTTAGGGTAAAATTTTTTTAAACAAAAACTACGTTGAAGAAATATTTTATCTAACTACAAAATGTATAGCTTGGTTTCAATCAGATATTAGAGCAGTATGTTTATAAAATGCGCGTCGATACAAGCAACTTATTAAATATGAATATAAGATGGACTTCATTATTGGCTGCAATTATAATTCTTTGGTTGTTGGTTTTATACAATTCCTTACTGGTGAACTTGGAAGGAAAGGAAATTCTTGTGGATGAAGTCGACATTTCGTTTGTGACCTATCCATTACTTGCCTTTAATCTTGTCTTTGTAGTCACAGGTTTATTTATTTTGGTTTTTTTCCTTTTTGCGTATCCGAGAGCGATCAAAAGACAAAAACTTGAAAAAGAAAATTATTCTAAATTAATACACAGAGACGCGTTTCAACCAAAAAATACCATTTCTGATCTGATGTGCAGCATAATAATTCCTGCACATAATGAAGAAAAGGTGATCAAAGAAACTATCTCGGAATGCCTTCTTCAAACTCACTCTAATATTGAAATCATTGTTATTTGTCATAATTGTACCGACAGAACATTTGCTAGGTGTAAAGAAGAAACCGATCCTAGAGTATTTGCATACGAATTAAATACCAAGAGCAGTGGAAAGGGAATAGCCCTAAACTATGGTGTTATTCTATCTAGGGGGAACCATCTATTAGTTTTGGATGCGGATGGTAGACTGAATAAAACCTTTATCGATGATATGCTTCCAATGTTTCAACAAGCTAATTTTGCAGCTGTTCAGGGTAGGTACGTTCCAAGCAACAGAGAATATAATCTCTTAACTAGATTACTAGGGCTTGAGGGGGACCTGTGGTCATCGCCATTTATGACAATGAGAAGTGTTCTTGAAAATCGTACCCCATTAGGCGGCACAGGTTACATGATTAAAAAAGATGTACTCCTTTCTGTAGGAGGATTTAGAAACCATCTTGTTGATGATTACGAATTAACATTTAGATTGTTGAGGAATAAATATAGGATTGGATTCGCCCCACTTTCAATCAACTATGATGAAAAACCTCCTACACTGAATATAATGTATAACCAGAGAGGTCGGTGGGTGAGGGGGTTCATTAATCTTTTAAAACAAAGAGTTGCTGAACCAAGAGACTTTTTAGGTAATTTATTTTGGGTAAATCCTCTAACTAGTTTCGTAAATTTAATAATGTTATCAATAATGGGATTTTCCTCACTACACCAATTATTTTTCCATTTTTATCCATTCAGCTTTGCATACATTCCATTTAATTTATGGTTGATTTTAATGGGTCTAAACTTTGTTCTAAGTGCAGCAGTTTTGGTTAGACTTTATGGGCGTACCGGCTTCAAATATTCTATTCTTCTTCCAGTATATGCAATATTCACTAATTACTATTTAGTTGTCGGGATCAAATCATTCTTCATTAAATCCTGGGGAGAGTCCAAGACAGAACATGGTTTCAGAATTACCGAAGAGTTTGTCACACAGTTGCCTATTATGAAATCGATTAAATAGGTGCAACAAACACTCAACCATAATATGCTCACTGTAAAGCAGAAAAGTCATAATCATTCTTTTTCAAAGTCTTTTCTAAGAAATTGTTCTGACTCGATCTGTTTTAATTGTCATTATCACATTGGGTTATTCCAAAAAATGGAAACAAGAAAAATAAATATTTTGTCATGAAGAAAAAATATTTACTTTGTATCATCTTAGGAGTCATACTTGTTGCTAACTTTACAATTGTTGAATCCTGGGGCCAAATACCACCTATCCCACCTCCACCACCGTCGAATAGTAATCTTGATAGATCTAAAGACCTAAAAATTGCAAAAGGAGACAAAACGCCTCCCAAAATAGAGGTCCTTACAAAAGAGTTAAGACAAGGAAAAAACGTGGTGGAAATTCAAATAACGGATGATTCTGATATCAAAACCAAGCTAATAGTGTACGTAAAACAAGGGGGTCTTTCAAGTACATCATTGGTGGAAGACAGCAAAAATCACTATATTGGTTTGATTGAAGTGTTGCCTCCATCTACGGTGATACGTGTGGATGCAACTGATTCTGCGAACAACAAGGTCACTATTTATAAACAAATTACTGTCACGGAACCAAAGGATTTTTTTGCCGATTTTTTTTCTTCGATCTCAAAAATATTTTCTCCTTACTCTTGATTCTCTTCCATAATTAATGCTAGAATTAATTAATTTAAAAATAACTGAAATTAAATTTTTGTGACGTTTCCAAAAATGAAAATTGTTACGAACCTTTAACAAAATAGCTGAGATATCATAACCTGATCAAGGAATTATTTTTGTAACCAATTGCAAATTTAGTTTCAGTTAGAACTAATTTCAAGCCGCCTGCAAATTCCCCAAATTGGAAACCTGCAAGAATTAAAATAGTGGTTATGAAATAAAATTGATCTGGAAAATGAACATTAGAGAAAGAAGATCGGTGTTGCCGATAGTAGCAATTTTTCTTAGTTTTTGTCTAGTTTATCTTGGTTCCAGCAATCTCATCCTTTATGCTCAAGTTGTTCCTTCTGAATGTATAGAATACGATCCAGAAACAGTAACGATCAAAGTAATATGCGGAACGTTCAATCTAAGTCAACTAGATAAAGCGGTAGCAAATTCGGAGCTCTTGTCTTCTAATGAAGAGGAATGGCTTCTTTCCGCCAACTTGGAAATTAGTGAGAGTGCAACAGTTTTCATAAACTCCACTGATACCAACTGGCTTAAGTTGAAGAGTGATTCAGACGAACACTATGGAATCAGAAGTTATGGAAATTTAATCATTGATAGTACAAAGATATCCTCATGGGATCCTAAAGGAAACGAGTTTGTACAGCAAGTTGAGGATGGAAGTATAAAAAGACCTTACCTAGTAATGATGGAGGACGGACCAGGTCAAATGAACATCACCAACTCAGAAATCTCTTTTCTTGGATGGAACGAGTCGCATGAGCAGGGGATTGGATATTATTCTGGTCATGGTAGCAAAATGGACAACAATGACATCCATGATCTCTACTATGGTTTTTACTCAAATGGAGTTGGAAATTTAATAATTACAAACAACCACATTTATCATACATTCAAGTACGGTCTTGATCCGCATACAGGTTCTTACAATTTGTTAATAAAAAATAACAGCGTACATGATACACACGGAATAGGGATCGTTTGTTCACATGATTGCTACAATGTTATTATAGAAGACAATACGGTCTATAACAATTTAAAGGCTGGAATAATGTTCTCAAGAAACATGACTAACAGCATAGTAAGAAATAACACAATTCACGATGAATCTACAGCTATATCTGTATCAGATTCCAGTACAAATAAGGTATATGGTAACAAAATAAGTGACAGCAATATTGGAGTGGCACTAAAAGTACTCAGACCACTGGAATACTCTACCTCTTCTAATGAAATCTATGAAAATACAATCTCAAATTCGAACATGGCAATATCAATTGACCCGGAAGCAAAGGGGAATACCATACACAGCAACACAATATTAAATTCTACACGAGCTGGAATCTTTATTTCTGATTTTACAAGTAATGACAATTCAATTTATGGTAATTCATTTTCAAACAATAGCGCTGAAATCTCTACAAAAAGTCTAAGAGCAGTTATCCCAGTTGGACTGAGGAATTTGGCGCCTAATTGGTGTAAAAACGACATTAGTAATTCAGGATTTGTTGAGGGACTTCAGTACCTGGTAGACAGGGATGTTATATCAGAATCAAAAAATCAAACCCTCGAAACTACTCATCAAATAATTCCAGAATGGGTTAAGAATAATGCGTGTTGGTGGTCAAAGAAACTCATTTCAGATCGAGATTTTATTTCTGGATTGCAGTTTCTTTTCAATGAAGGGATAATAGTTCTACCGGCAAGCGTGGATGAGGACTAGATTTTTAGGGAAATAATTTGAAACCAGAAACTTCGAAATTTCAGAATATTTTTTATAAATTTTAAAAATCATTTTTTCTTTGGACACATGTTCTAGGAATTTTTCGTATAGATAATAAAAAAAATGAAAAAGTTAGAACAATATGCCTTTCAGACAATATCTTCATTCCAATCAAGGCAGAGAAATTTTTTGAAAAATTAGTTGTAAATTTTTGTTTTTATTGCAAGGGATTAGTGACAGGTTCAAAATCATATTTGACTCCCTTAATAAAGACCACAGCACCTTCTTGGTTGTAGTCTTTTGAAATTTCAAAACCAAATGGATGTGTGATTCCCTTCAAATCACTTTTACTGAGGTCAATTTCCATTTTTTTCCAATCTGTAGTCAAAGTCACCTCATTGCTGGTTTTATCAAATTTCACATTTTTAAAAATTTCATTATTTGAAGACACTTCTTGATCTACTTTCTTCCCAGCAGCCTTAAATTTGATCACTTCCCCTCCGTCCTGTCCCATGGCATAGAATGTTACCTTTTTTACGGTACTAAGATCAAATCCCACATCATTCTTAAACGACATTCCAGCTACTCCTCCTGGCCCTGGAACATATTCCACACGTATACAAAACTCACAGTGGCGTTCAGTATCGATAAACCCATCATGAACTTTCAGATAACCAAACGGCAATTGTGCATCGCCTGCTCTCTCATCCAAACTGTAATGTTGGTCAATTTCCAAGGGTCCAAGAGCCGCATCAACTTCAGGAACAATTGGATGGTCTCCAAATTTTGTAGAAAAGGGCCCTTGCGATGGCAAAGATAATAGTAAAACTCCTATGATAGAAATTATTCCCACACCAACTAATTGATAACATGCCAACTTGCTTAGAATCAATTCAATTTTTTATATCTTCTCCAATAATTAAAGTTTAATCAATTGAAATCAAATCGAAAAAATAAAAAAGATTTTGAGTTCCACAATTGGTACAATAATTTTAAATACTAATTTTCTAATTTGCTGTCAATCAAAAAAAATATTGTTAGTTCCAAAATTGGTACGATAGTTTTAAATATTAATTTTCTAATATTTTGCCAATCCAAAAAAAAATATTAAAACTAGAAGCGATCAACTCAGTTCCATAAATGGAACTATTATTTTAAATATTCAAAAATTTACAACTAAAAATAATGTCTGATAACAATTTGTCTAGAAGAGATTTCTTAAAGCTATTAGGAGCTGGTGCAGCGATGGCATTTGTCGGTAAATATGTTAATTTGATGGATCCAAATCAAACATCACTGATACCAAAAGCTAGTGCTCTTTCTTCCGGATCTTGGTCACTAGGACCAAACCTTTCTTTCCCAGCAATTCATATGGCACTTGTTAAAAGTGGAAAGGTCGTTTATGTCGCTGGGTCTGGTTATCATGCAGCTACCCAATCTGGACCATTTACTGGAACATTATTTGATCCTGCAACCAATACGGAAGTAAAACAGATGACATTCACTGATGATGTTTTCTGTTGCGGATTTAATCAACTTGAAAATGGCAATATACTAGTTACAGGAGGCACCAAGGATTATGATACATCTCAACCAGAAGGAAAATGGACAGGTGCAAACTGCGCTTATGAATTTGATGCAAATACTGAAGAATTTTACAAGGTCACCTCGATGGCTCACGGACGTTGGTACCCTACTCAAATAACTCTTCCCGATAACAAAACTGCTGTTTTTAGCGGACTGGATGAATTTGGAGATAGGAACTACCTGGTAGAAATCTATAATCCTATTTTCAAAAATTTCAGCATAAAATATGATTCTGGCTCTAGTTTACAGTACTGTGTTGGATCTACTAGTGCTCTGCCAGGTGCTGGAACTCCATGTTATGGTGGAGTCGCAGGAAAAGGAGTCAGTCCTGGCATCGCACTTTATCCACATATGATACTGATGCCAAGCGGTCTTCTCTTTAGGGCTGGACCAGAGAGCACTTTGTTCACTTGGAATCCAACAAATGGACGGTGGTTAAATGCAGGTTCGATGAATTCGACCGCTAGAGGTTATGGCACTTCAGTTCTACTCCCGTTAAGCAATACCGCAGCAGAAAGAGGAAAGATTTTGCTTGCTGGGGGAATGCCATCTGGGGCTGAAACACAGGCTAAAAATAGTGCTGAGATTCTTGACTTTAACGCAGGCACTGACCAGAACCCGACGATTAATTATACCGCCTCTATGACATACGCAAGGGTCTATGCAAATCCAATAATTTTGCCAAATGGCAAGATTGCAATATTTGGTGGAACAACTAATCCAAACACCAACCCACAACTCATCCCAGAAATGTTTGACCCACTTACTAATACTTGGAGTGTTTTACCTACAGCTACTGTGCCACGGTGGTATCATTCGTCCGCATTATTGCTACCTGATGGAAGAGTAATGGTTGCATCTGGGACTCCAAGCAGGTATGTCTATGAACCAAGAGTGGAATATTTTAGTCCTGGCTACCTTTTTGATGGTCCCAGACCTACAATTTCAGGGACTCCTACAGTGGGAACATATGGTGGAACAATCGTTATTCCTACCCCTGATGAATCAACAATCACATCAGTTTCTCTTGTTAGAATTGCATCCATAACACATCATTTTGATAATGATATGAGAATGATTTGGCTGCAGATTCAAAGCAGTACTTCATCTAGTGTTACTGTGTCAGCACCACTAAATGCTAATCTTGCACCGCCAGGTTATTACATGATCCATGTACTAAATAGTACCGGTATACCATCGATTGCGAAAATAATTAAAATTTCGAATCCTGTAAGTGGTGGTCCCGACACAACTGCTCCATATGTTGGAATTCTAACTCCGAGTGCAAGAGCTGTGATAGTGGGTCCATCTAGCGGTGTTACCGTGAACGTTACTGGAACTGCCTTTGATTCACAAAGTGGAATTCAAGATGTTAAGGTAGCCTTTGATTCAGGTGCTCCAACCACTGCTATTCAAAGATCTTTAGGAGATTGGTCTGCTTGGTCATTTTCGGGAACGATAAATACGTTGGGACCACATACCATAAAAGCCATCGCGACAGATAATCAAGGCAACAAAGCCACTACTAGTGTACCAATAACTATTTTCTTTTCAGGTTGATTGTAATGGCTGAAAAACTATTTTTTAAATTTTTCATTTGGGGAGAGTCCTTTCACGGGATTATCGATAGTTGGTACATTAAAATTGGTGGGGATGGATTTTGATGAAAAATAGTAACCAACTCAGTTACATGACAATCGTAGTTTTTATTTTAGCATTTATTTTAATTCCATTTGGATATGCCGATGCCTTGTCAGATTTTACCTTTACCATATCTAATATCCAATACACTTCAACTATAACAACCAATGGTGCAAACGTCACCTATGTTGTAACGGCTCAAAATAACGGAATTAATGTATCCAACATTTCATGTGATCCAATATCTGGTTCATTATTTCCAGTGGGAGATACACCAGTGATATGTACTGCCACAGATAACCAAGGTAACACTTCAACCACTTCATTTATTATTACAGTAGAAGGCACAGACAGCACTCCACCTATCATAGTTCCACCTGCAGATGTCAGTACGGTTTCCACTGGGCAATATACAGCTGTCAACCTTGGAACACCAACAGTTTCGGACAATGTTGATCCATCGCCAATTGTCGCAAACAACGCCCCAGAAATAGGATTTCCGATTGGAGTTACAATAGTAACATGGACCGCATTTGATCACTCAGGAAATACTGCAACTGCTCCACAAAAAATAACTGTGATTGATCCAACAGACACCACACCACCGACAACATTTGCATCACCTGTTGGTGGATCATACTCATCCTTACAACTAGTGACATTGACATCGAATGAATCAGCAGCAATTTACTATACCACCGATGACAGCACACCCACTACCTCCAGCACGTTATATTACAATCCAATCTCAATTAATGTTGGTACTACCACACTCAAATTCATTGGAGTGGACTCGAATGGAAATGTAGAGTCATCACACAACACAGAGGTTTACACAATTATTACATATCCAATCATTCACATGCAGGATACTACTGCATCAGGTGGTTATAGCACATTTTCAGGTAGGCCAATTCACGCAGAATATGTTTCTTCTTCATCGCAATTAGTTGGAGATAAAATAGATACTATTACGTTACGACTGGGAAGGACAGGGTTACCAACTGGCTTTGCGGAAATTGGCGTCTTTAACAGTGATCTATCTGTAAAGAAATTATTTGCTACAAAAGATGTATCTACAATTTCTTTAGCTTATAGTGATCACACATTTGCATTGGATCCAACTGATCTGTACACAATCCAGTCTGGTGACAGAATAGGTATCAAGTATACTGGAGGAGATATTACTAATATCGTTAAAACCAATACTGATCTGGATTCTGCTGATCCATTTGACGGTGAAAATACGTACCGGGTTCAATATCTCAACAATTCTTGGGATTTATTCACAACACAGGATCTCTATATGATACTAACCCAGACTCATGCTCCTACTGATACTTCTCCACCAACAACAACTGCAATCCCGCCAGGTGGTACCTACACATCAGCACAATCAGTCGCACTCTCGGCAAATGAAGCAGCTACAATTTACTATACCACAGATGGCAGCACACCTACTACTTCAAGCCTAACATATTCTAGTCCAATTCCAATTAGCACAACAACTACACTCAAGTTCTTTGCCAAAGATCTAGCTGGAAATGAAGAGTCACCAAAGACCGAAGTGTACACCATTCAAGACACTTCTCCTCCAACAACAACTGCAATCCCGCCAGGTGGTACCTACACATCAGCACAATCAGTTACACTTTCAGTAGATGATCCAGCAGCTACAATTTACTATACCACAGATGGCAGCATACCTACTACTTCAAGCCCAACATATTCTGGCCCAATTTCAATTAGCACAACAACCACACTCAAGTTCTTTGCCAAAGATCTAGCTGGAAATGAAGAGTCACCAAAGACCGAAGTGTACACCATCAATATTCCAGAAACCGATCCTCCGACAACAACTGCAATCCCGCCAGGTGATACCTACACATCAGCACAATCAGTTACACTCTCAGTAGATGACCCAGCAGCTACAATTCACTATACCACTGGTGATACATTAGATCCACTAATCAGCCCAACATATTCCAGTCCAATTCCAATTAGCACCACGACTACACTCAGATTCATGGCAGTCGACGCAAATGGAAATGAAGAGTCACCAAAGACAGAAGTGTACACCATCAACATTCCAAACACCACAGCGCCAGTAATCACAACACCAGATGGTACAACAAACGACGACACACCAACAATTGACGGTACAACAGAGGCAGGAACTACAGTCGAGGTATTTGACGGTGCAACATCACTA